>VMHT01209181.1_pt1 | contig 14972 bp, 28 predicted proteins | sample 4693611 | NCBI WGS metagenome assembly VMHT01 (sample SAMN12280063, study PRJNA550983) | marine metagenome | isolation source: seawater sampled from same location over 5 years 0.02-0.2 micron viral filtrate | place: USA: collected off the coast of southern California halfway between the port... ... | reverse complement strand
GAATAATGCTGATAGGTCTGCATCCACTTTTCTTGCAATCGCTTCACCAAATAATCTTCCGATATCCCCTGCAACGTTTCGTGATGCTGAGTTTCTAGCAAGATCGGTTAGTGTGGTCATTACACCGACTTCACTAGCTGTAATAGTTACAGAAGATGGGTTCACCGCTGTATTGGATAGGTCAGAAGCTTCACTAACTGCACTGGCTGACACTGTGGCGTATACTGGCACTTCTACCGCCTTACCACCGCCTGTTATAGTGTAGTTTCTTACGAGGTTTCTCATTATTGACTGTTCGCTTGCCACAAACAATGCTTCGGCTACGATTTCGGTGTAGAGTTCCGAAATGGTGCTACTGGTTGTTTCATTTGCCATTGTTTACTCCTTTAAATAAAACAAATTAAGGGTTTGAATTAATCACATAGGGTTTAGAGTTCCGTTGCTTTCGATATTCAGCATACTTCTTTCTGTCCTCTGGATTGTTCATATCTAAATCACTCAGATTTAAAGGCTTATTGAGTTCTTGCCTATCCACATTTGACACTGAGCCAGACCCACTTGGGGTTGCACTGACAAAGTGAGGGTTTTGTGTAAGAAACTCTTGCACTAATTCGTCTGTGGTCAAAAGTTCACCCGACTTATTGTACCTCGTCACTCCATTTTTATCAAGTATTTCTACGTTACCACTTTCATTAAGTTGAATATTGTTTTTTAACAACTCAACAACTTGATCTGGATTAATGGCTTTATTCCTTGATGCTGAAGATAACACCGACTTATTTATCTTGATATCTTTTAGCTGACTTTCTAAATTTTCTTTTTCTTTGTTGAACTCTTGTGTTCTGGTTTTGAGTATTTCTTCAAACTCACCCTTTTGAATACGTTGCTTTTCTTCTGCGTCTTTCTGTGTTCTTACAGCCTTTACAGCAACATCAAAGTCATCAACACCAAGTTTTTTATACCAAATACCTCTTTCTTTGGCTATTCGTTTTCTAACGATTTCATTCATTTCATCTTCAGTGAATATTACCTCACTTGATGTTTCCTGTACTGGTTGTTCTTCTTCCGTCTTTTCAGTAGTCTGTTCTACTTGGGTTTCTTCAGCCATTTATAACTCCTATATATCCCAATCAGGATTAGTTGGAATCCAAGTGTGCCGACAACGATAACCACCTCTTACAATAAATGGGTCACCTGTGGACTTGCCTTGCCACCCTTGATTATTCCAAGTATCCCGAATTTCTTTTTCGGTTAATGTTTTATTTAACATATCTCGACAAAAAGGTCTACTATCTCTTACTAGTGTTCCTGTATAGGTAAAATGCTTTAACCCTGCGTCTTTTGCTTTAGCTACTGTAAACTGTCCGTGAAACTGCATTACTGAATCGTGAGCAATCTGACTTGCATAGCGTCTAAGGTTATTACCTGCCCTGTCACTTGCGTATTGTGTATGTAGCTTTTTAACCGCTTCTTCTACCTGTAGTTTTTTTGCACTATCAAATTTATTTTCGTTTATAAAGTCTACCAGTTCATTTATTTCTGCGGTGTTTGACCTCTTATACACTCCGTTTATGTGTGACCTTATATTTGTAACCATATCGTCAAATGGTCTACCTGCTATTGTGCTTTGGTATACTTCATCATTTATTACTTTTAGAAATCGTTCTGCTATATCTTCAAAGCCACTAAAGGACTGAGTTTTGAGTGCGTTCAAGGTTGTTAGGTCTACTTCGGTTAGGCTTTTAAACTTTTTAGGTATGGGCATTTCTCCGAACGTATCTAAGACCTCTTTTGCAATCTTGTTATATTCTTTGTTTATTATGGTATCGGCTTCGTCTAGGAATGTTGTTTCAATAAGGTTTCTAATTGCAGGTTGCAGTTGTATCGCTAGTCTTTGTGAAACAAGCTTACCGCCTGTGGCTCTTGTAACTTCTCTGATTACGTCTTCTTCTAGCCTGTAGAGTACATCAATAATACGCTGTTCGTGTTGGTCAGCTAATTTATCTAATATCTTTGACATTATAGGGGAAAGTCTTTTTTCCAAGCTTTTATAGACCAGAAAGCAGGTGATAATGATTTCTGACCTTTGACCTCTTTGAGTACACCACCCATTCTAGCTAAGAATGACCTTTGCCTTGCAGGTATGCTTTTCTTAATAGACATTCCCCTAGCACCAAATGTAACTTTGTTTATCTTACCAGTAGATTTGTTTTTTACATAAACCCCAAACTTTTTACGCTTAGATTCTTCTGTAGATAATCTAAAAGGCTTGTTAAGTTTAACGTCTTTACCTCTATACTTCGCCATTTACTTTCTTTTTCTCTTTGATGCTCTTCTGATTATATCTTTATCAAATGTACCCGAACGACCCTTGCTAATAAGCTTGTTGACTCTAGCCATTGCCCAAGCGTTCATAGGTATTCTGGGTCTTGACCCTGCCGAAAGAAAAGCACCTTGACCTCTACGGAAACTAGCTTTTAAATCTGTAATATTAAATAATTTAGATTTCTTTGCTTTTGCTCTGAGTGTTGCAAGTGTTTTAGCTGATAAAGGTCTTCTTCTAACCGCCATTATGCCCTGTTCCTTCTTCTCAGTAATGATCTAGGTATTCTTGCACCTGCTTTGTATAAAGCACTTACCTGTTTCAATAAACTTGCTCTAGCAATTCTTTTTGCACCTTTTAGACCAGATAGATATTTTTTAGGAATACCAGTTCTTTTATCTTTCGGAACTAACCTACGTTTACGCTTCTTCTTCAACTGTCTGCCCTTCTACTTCTGTGGTTTGAAATTGACCTCTTACTGTCCTATTAGCGTCTATTTCTTCATTTATTGTTCGCATCATATCACTATCGTCAATTACTGCCTGTGCGATCTGTTTGTCTAGTTCCTTGTTGAATGTTTCGGATTTGATACCACTAGCTTTAGCCATTTGTAAATATTGTAGGTCATTTGCCCAATCTCTTATATCAAATGTGTCTGGATAGTTTATAGACCCATCAAACTGCTTATCTTGCCACATAGCAAACAAACCCCATATCTGTTCTTCTGCGTTTTCTAGATAATCGGCTTTTTCTGATAGTCTGGCGTTCAATAACTGAAATTCTGTTTGTAGAGCAATACCACTAGCTATTTGTGTGCCTGTTGCCCTTACTGAACCCATGTGCGTTATTCTATCAATAGCATCTACTTTGTTTTGAATACACTTCATAATACCATCTAGGTTCTGACCGCTAGGCTGTATTATGTAAGGCTTAAGACTTGCTTCTAGGTCTTCTGGTATCTCTATTATCGCTCCTGCACCTGCACTAGCTTCCACATTAGGTGTTTTTACAAGGCTTGGATGGTTTGCTAGTCTTATTAGCTGTTCTTTTTCTGAATAGTCGTTGTAGATAGATTGTTGTAAATAGGCAACATCAGCAAGGTCACTAATCCCTATTGGTCTTTTAGCACCCCTTAGATTATAGACATTTACAGCAGGGATTGTTCCTATTGGGTTGGGTACTTCTTCTAATAGTCGTGCATCGCCTTCTGTGTATTCTTCTGAATAATCCTCAACCTCATAGGTGCTTATAGTTTCTTCTGTGAATACTTTAATTATTGCTCTGTCTGCGTTTATGTCCTCAACAACCATCAACATATCAAGATAGAACCTTCCACTTGCTGACCGCCTGTAATTCCAGTTTACAACGTTTTCTGGGGTGTAAATGCTGACATAGGGTCTGATATCCTGTGCTAGTTCTTCTGCTCTTGTCTTAGCGTTTGACTGTGGCTTATCGACAATGACCCAACAATTACCATAAATACTAGCGTTCATTTGTACTTCACGCATTACAGTATTAAAGTTTCTACCATCTAAATCCGCATCGACTAAAAACGAACTTAACTGCTCATCGCCATCTAATGACCCATAATCTCTTGTTGGTGGCACTCTCCAAAGAAAACTTGTGTATATCTGTACAACGTTTTTACAATGGTTATCAACAGGGGTGTGTCTTATTCTTGCGTCATATTCTTCTGGTGACTCTAAAACATAGCGGTGCAGGTAATATCCGTTTTTATAATCATTACCACCCAAATAGCTACGAATATAAAACTCCCAATTAGAAATATTAGCGTTCCAAAGATCGTGTTTGCTTGTAAGTGTATCCCTGTTCATCAACTCCACCTTTTAGGTTGGCTTGGTGCAAAATTCCTTTTAAGTGGAAAATTATACTCTACTAAGTAACCTAGAGCATCATTCATATGATCGTAGCCACTATCTTTGTCAGGAATGTGCGTACCTTCCTTATATATTTGACGTTCTATGCTTTTGATCGCATTTTTACAGGACTTGACAATAAATAAACTATTTTTACCATTTACATTCTTTAACTTAGAATTTACTGCGTTTATCCTATCCCTTACCAAAGGTGCTGTACTTCTACATCTTACATCAAAACCATTATTTTTCAAAATAGCTAAATCAGTTAAACCACCTGCTGACGTTTTTCTTTGCCTAGCACTTGGGTCTGGGTAAACCACTATTTGAACATTCTTAAATCTGGTTCTAATCTCATCACATATTTCATTCGTATTGCTACTATATATTTGTATCTCATCTATCATAAAAATTCTATCATTTTCTATAACGCATATAACCGCACTCATAGGGTCAACATTGAAGTCTAAACCTATATGTAATATTCCTGTGTTCTTGTTGTACTTCTCTACTATATTTTTATCTCTACTGAAGTTGTAGTAAATCATTCCAGAATAATTAACGAATGTAGCTTCATATTCCTGTTGAAAGGTTCTAAGGTCTAGGTCTTGCTTTGCTTGTTCGATTTCGTCCTCTGATACCTGTTCGCCCTCTAGTGTGGTGTATTGAAAGCTTTTCCAGTCTTTATTTGTTTCACCCATCTTGTATAACTCGTAAGACCAGTTCCCAAATCCTCTAGGACTGCCACAGAATAAAGCGTGTCCTTTTGTGTCTGACAATGTAGGTCTTAGCACCTCAAACCATGTTTCTTTGCTGATGTCTGCGAACTCGTCCATCACTAATCCGTGAAGCCCAACGCCTCTTAGTGAATTTTCGTTATCGCTTCCCCTAAGTGTAATCTGGCTATTATTCTTAAGTGTAATAGTTAAATCACTGTGGTTGATGCTCTTTACCCACTTGTGCTGTATCATCTTTTCTTTGAGAACACCCCAACAGATCGCTTTAGCTTGTCTATAGCTAGGTGCAACATACCAGACCTTTTTATTAGGCTGACTCGCAAACTTAGCTAATTCATTTATTGCTAGATATGTTTTACCAAACCTACGACCAGTAATTAGAACCCTAAATCGTGAGTCATCTTTGATAACTTTTTTTTGTGGTGATGTTAGTGGCATTAATCCGCTGACCACACTAGCGGTTCATCTAACTCTGTTTCTTCTATCTTATCTTGCTGACCTAACATATTCTTTCCTAAGAATATCTGCATAGTCACGTTGCCCTTTTCTGCGGACTTCCATTGAAGCTGTCTAAGTCTAATTCGTTGCTCTGCCCTTCCTTTTGTCAGAAAAACCGAATAACTCTTTTCTAAAAGGTCTGGTGAACACCCAAAGAAATCAGCCATTTCTTTATTTGTACAACCTAAAGACGCTAATTTTTGTAACTGTTTTGTGTCTATGTTGTACTTCTTTGGTCTTGCCATCCTATTTTTACCCTATAGTAAGGTGGTGTGGCATAGCTTCTCAAGGTTCAACCACTAATCATTGTACTGCTACAACAAACAGTCCTTAACTATGTCGACTAATGCCACAAATTAGATTTATCAATAAATTATTTGTTTTTAAAGTTTTTTCTTGTTTTCTTTTCTTTGTTTATCCGCAAGTTTTTTCATTAATTCTACTGTTTTCTTTTTGAATACCCTTGTGTTGCGTTGTGCAATATCTCTTTCAATAGGCTTGAGTGCAAATATTTTTTCGTAATCATTATTCATATACTTAACTCCATTTGGTTATCATTATTGTAATTAATTTTTGATGAGTGATAATAATCTAAATATTCATCCCATGTTTTGTGACGGTAATACTGCCTGACAACGTATCTTTGGAACTGCTTTAAGTCTTTTCTTTGCTGTAATGGGTCATAAACCATAGGATAAGGCAAAACCCCAAAATCAACCATTTTGTTAAACCTGTACCAAATACGATCCCAAGTTTCTCGCCTATCATATCCAATAAGCATATAAGCCATAATTTGATTAGGCTTTATTCCGTTATCGCACAATAAATTAACACCCCTAAAAAATCGGTTTTCATCTCCAATATTATCCCATGCGGTGTAAATTCTTTTTGTTGAAAATGAATCGTCTCTAAAATCAAGAGTAGCTAAGTTTTCGGCAACAACTTCATCTATTAATCTTATATTTATACCTTGATTAAAACACACTTTGAAACCGCCCTCTTGTATCTCTTTAACTCTTTGTTTCCAACTTTCTTCGGGTTGTCCAAAAAAATCATTGTCTAATAAATGCAGTTTTCTAGGATGCCCATCACCTCGCCATATATCGTAAACACTATTTACTTCATGATTTTTACCTTCTTTCGTAGGAACGACACAAAACTTACATTTCAAACGACATCCCCTCTGAGTAAAGCCTAAACTAAATTCATAATTTGGATAAAAACTGTAATCTAGTTCGGTGCTTTCACCGATATAGTCTTCAATTTTGAGTTTCCAATTTGGCGTTCCTGTTCCACCTACGATTGCGTTTGGATAATTGAGTAAAAGTTTTTCTATCCTATGTTTACTAAACTGAAAAATTGATGAAGCCATAACCATATCAAATTTCGGTTCGAATAATGTCGGATTTACTGCCCTTGTAAAAAATACATTGTGACCTTGATTTTTGAAAAAGGCACTCAACTTCATCAAAGCTAAGTTAGGAAGCTTTCCATCTATTTGAACCAATTTTATATTTTTATGATCCATTTATGGAAAATCCCAATAATAATTAATGACGCTTCTACAATTCTTTTTATTCACTATAGGGTCTCGCACTTGGTTAATGGCTGTGGCTAGTGATAAACATTCCTCATAATTGTCAAAGACTAGGCGGTGTACCTCTACACTAGCAGATTCTATATCTGTGATAGTTATTAGATACATGGTGAACGTAATTATCTCTAACATATCTTTTTCGCTTTTTTGCCAGTAAAGTTTTCCCATCTTTCAATTATGACATCTACATATTTAGGGTCTAGTTCCATCGTAAAACTATTTCTACCCAATTTTTCACAAGCTATTAAAGTGCTTCCAGAACCCCCAAACAAATCCAAAATATTAGAACCTTGCTTAGATGAGTTTTTTATTGCTTCTTCTGGTATAAAAACTGGTTTTTGCGTTGGGTGTACATTTTTAGATTTATCGTAGCCACCAAAATCCCAAACAGTAGTTTTTGTTCTGTCATCAGTAAAATAAGGTGACCCCTTTACGCAAAATAAACAAGGCTCGTGGGCATATTGATAACGACCCCTTCCCAAAAGCATAGGTTTTTTCCAAATTATTTGTTGAGAAAATTTAAATCCAGAATTAACACTAGCTTTAATAAAGTTATCTATTTCTTTATCAGAATGCCAAATATATGCGGTTGAATCCTTCTTTAATACAGCGAATGCACAAACAAAACAATCTTTAAGAAAATTAAAAAATTTGTCTTTAGACATAACATCATTCTTAATTTTTCCTAAATTATTTTTGCTTGGTTTTGGTCTATCGCTGTTTGAATAATCAACGTTATATGGAGGGTCTGTGTGAAGTAAATCGGCTTTTTGATTGTCCATAAGTTTTTCAACTTGCTCTAAGTCTTCGCTGTTACCGCACATAAGCCTGTGTTCGCCTAATTGATATACATCTCCTAACTTTGATTTAGGTTCTTTAGGCGGTTCTGGAACTTCATCTTCATCTGTCAGATATTCTTCCTCATCGATTAAAAATTTATCTAACTCCGATGAATCAAAACCCAATAAGTCTAAATCAAAGTCAACCTCTGACAAACCTGCTATTTCTAAGTTGAGCAACTCCATATCCCAAGTGCTATCCTCATTTATTCTATTGTCCGCTATTCTGTAAGCTTTCGCTTGGGTCTCTGTTAAATCGGCTATGACAGTAGGAACTTTCTTCAGACCAAGTTTTTTAGCACCCATAAGCCTTGTGTGACCAACTACAACCACCATATTTTTATCTACAACTATAGGTTGTTGAAAGCCATATTCATTTATAGAACTTGCCACCTTGTCTACCGCTTGGTCTTTTCTAGGGTTATTGTGATAAGGAATAAGCTTATCTATTGCTATGCTATTTATTTTCATTATAACCACCCTCTCAAATCTAAATACTTTTCAGCGTCATCTTTGGAAAACTCATTCTCTTTTATTGCTCTCTGCACTTCCTCAATATGTTTTAAAGCTTGTTGTGAAACATAATTTCTAGACCTCTTTTCTTGTACGACCTTTTTATAGTCTTTGAGTCGCAAGGGGTACATATCCACCTTTTCTGTGCTTAGTGCTTTGGGTTTTTCGTCTTCATACTTCTTAGCTGATAGCCAGTATGCAGGTTGTTTAGCAAACTTCTTATCTTCTACCGATTTGTAGTACTTGTTATACATTTCGGCTAGTTCTTCTGGCTTTTCTATCCATTCGTCTTCTAGCTTCATGTAATTCTTTTCGGCTGTTCCCTTTGATACTTTATTCGCTACTTTTTCCCAAAATTTTAAAAAGGAGGGTGCATAACTTACTTTGGTTTGTTTAGCGGTAGGGGTAGGGGTATGGGGTAGGGGGGTTTTATCTAGGTTAGCTTTAGGTTCTGTGCTAGGTTTTTTTGGTCTACCCCCAAGCTTACCATTTTCCTTAGATGCTTCCATACGCCTTGATATATAAAGATATTCTTGTAGTTGTCTTTCGTTTTGGTAGTGGTCATTAACTAAAACAAAGAACTCTTTTATGACATTATCACAGCTACTACATTCACTATTAGTAAAACAACTTGCTATTCTATACTGTGTCTCCTTATCTTTTGGTATACCAGAGCAACGTTTATTCCAGTTAAAACAAAGCAACCGAATATAGATGCCAAGTGATTGTGCTGATAGGTGTTGCGTTCCTGCCACAAAATCCTCAGTGAATAAATACCATGCTTTCATTTTCTGCGTTGGTTTTGAATTTTCGTGTATAATCATTTTTCGAACTCCAATTTAGTTTATTGTAACCCCTCTAAGCATAAACCTAAAGGGGTTTTTTGGTTTAGTATCCCCATACTTCCTTTCTAGCGTTTAGAACTGTCTGCTCTTTCCATATCCAGTTGTCAGGATTAGGAACAAGTGAGTCTCTAACGTTATCGGGGGTATCAACAGTTTTAAGATAATTACCCATAACTTTAAGAATATGCTTACATATCCGCATAGGTTCAGAATAATCATCTAGCGACATAGCAATAAATTCAGCATCTTTAGTCTTAGTTGGATTTTTGAGATACCATAGATGTTGAGTAGCATTAGTCGCTTTCTGATAAATAGACTGTTGCATAGCATGGGAAATGCTTACTCTTTGAGGTAGGCTTTTAGACGTTTTCAAATCAATATAAAAATCTTCTTTTGTCTTTTTATCCTCAAAGTGAAAGTCCGTATAACCCACAAAAGGAATGGTCTCTATATCTAATTCTACCTTCTTCTGGTAGGTCAATAGATTCCAAGTGTAAGCGTATTTCTGAAACTCCTTAGTACCTAGCTGTAACAGTGGCACTAAGTTATTTCGTTCATCCTCAATCTTTGGGTCATTTATCCTTGAACAATTAGCATCATATTCAGCTATCATCTTTTCTGAAGCTTCTTCTATGGGTATTCCATTTAGAAACATATTGATACCAGACTCGACACATTGCCCTCTAATGCCCGATGCTGATGTAGGGAACTCATAGCCAAATATTCTTTTTAATGCCCATCGTTCCCTGTAAAAAGCGAACTCATTCAAATGTGAGAAGGATAAAGGCAACAAATCAAACTTTTCGAAATGCTCCCTCATAGCAAATCCATATACTCTTGAGTTTGCTCTTTGTTTTCTTCAATCTGTTTTTTCAAATCAAAGCATAAATTATAAGCGTTACTTTCCTTTCCCATGTAAGTCATATATTCATTCAAGGAATCTAAAAGCCTATCCATCATTCTAATTTCACTTGCATGAATAGATAAACCCTCGTTTTTTTTGGTGTTTATCTTTCTTTCCATTTCAAATTGAAAAAAGGTTTTTGAGTTATCATAATCAATCATGGCTTTGCTCCTTTTGTAGAGAATATTCACCAAAAGTTTTACCATCGACTTTCTTTTTTTCAGTAATGATATTATACCCCTCTTGTCTTAAAATATGTATTCTTGCACTTAGTCGAAAACAACCAAATTTGTACAATGCTTCTAGTGGGGTGATTTTGTTACCTCTCTCAAGGTAATCAAGGATTTTTTGGGTTTGTGTTTGTTGTGCCATTTTAAACTCCTTTCTATAAGTTTTTGGCTAACTCCCTCTCGTTGACCACCTTTGTTCTAAGATCGTCACGAAAAGATTTGAAGGATTCAAACCTGATTTTGGCTCTGTTCCTTTTCTTTAAGGTTTCACTAAATCTGTTAGTAAAATCCCTAAACTTGTCATGGGTAAATATTAACCCATCTAACTCTTTCATATTCTTATACATTTTTTGTCTGGAAAACTGAAGCGTTAACTCCGCAACAATCATCTTTTCCTCTTTTTTCATTAGTTCAACGGCTGTATCTAAATCCGCAAATATCATCCCTAATTCTTCCTGCTGATGCGAAATTTTATGGGGGTCAAACTGTAGTGAATAAATATCCATCATTCGTCCTTTATGCACTCTGAGTAGGTTATCATGTACCCCATTTTGTCTTTATAACTATCGTGGTGCTTGGGGTTAGCCTTGAGCCTTACTGTCTTTTGCCAGTCGTTACACAAAGCCACCTGATGCGGTTTTACCTCTATTCCTAAGATAACCGACCACCCTTTAGCTATCTCCTCATGGTTCGTTTTAATATCACCATAATCTGTTCCCCTGTTTTTTATAATTTTGAGGACTTCTTCACATATATTTCTACCAATCATTCGGGTTTTCCTTTTTCCACTCTATTCGTTCTAATAAATCTTTTTTCCACTGCTCGTTAAGTTCCTTGTCGGAATGTCCTAATGTGTGGCACTTGCGACATAGGGCATATAAATTATCAATCCTGTTAAGCCTGTTGTTTTTGACTCCACCCATTCCTTTCGGTATTAGGTGATGAATGTCCACCGCCACTTCTTTGTTACAATTCCAACAAATGGGGATATCGGTTTCATGATACCCCCAAAAGTCAGAAAAAAGCTTCTTATAGTTCTTTAAGGTTTTCATTAAATGCCCTTACAGCGTTTTTAGTGAGTTCCTCAATATCGTTTACTGAGAAGTGACCAGAACCCATTGAACGACCAACAACACCAGTAACAAATATATCTAGTCGCTGTGTATCGCTTTTATTTAAGCCACCAGTAGGCGGTTTAGGTGTAAAGGTAGTGTTAGCCTGTGGAACTGGTTGTGGCGGTTGTGTGGGCGTATATTGCGGTTGTGGTGCATATTGCGGTTGTTGATAGGATGCCTGTTGGTCATTAGGATTTACCGCAACTTCAAGGTCTTTAATATTGGTGTACTGGTTACCATTAGCTGAAGTCTTAGTATTGATAACTGTATAGTTTATCGCATCGCCTTTTACTGGCATAGGGTTCATAGAAACACCCCTGTAATACAGCCTAGTTCCATCTATCAAATCTATAGAGTAATTAGGAACTCCATCTTTAGTATTATCGAATATTTTATCTATTATCATTTTATTTTCCTTATTATTTGTTTATTACATTATAACCACGACCCTCAAGACACCTATTAACAAAATCCTTTCTGGTATTTGCTTTAGGTGAAAGCCATAGCACTCTCCACCTCAGACCATTATAAACTGCTTTGCTTTTATCCCAAACGTAACTTGTCTGGTCTTTTACTAAGCTTTTGCAGGTATAATAATCATCGTGGAAGCGGTTCATGTCACCCTTTATTGAGGCTGACGATTTTCCCCTACTGTCTACTATTGGCATGGTTGAACAACCGCTAACAATAGCTACTGACAATAAAGTGAAAATTAGTTTTGATTTCTTCATGTGAACTCCAATTCATTTTAAAACCTATTCTATTTTTTTGGTTATGTCTATGTAAAAGCGACCAGTATAAAATAACAAACTGCAAAGAACATAAGCAAAAACGCACAATCAAAAACAATTTCTAGTAATTTATTCATCTTTTATTTGCTCCAAATTTTAATATTTTTTCTTTATTTAATTTATCTTTAATTAATTTATTGAGGTCTTGCCTTACTTTATAAATCTTTATGAGATTGAGTTGTTCTAAGCTTAATGGTTTTTCTTTGTGCAGTTCCTCATCACCTGCAAGTGGTGTTTGATTTACAATTTCTGCATATTCCTTTATTAAGCCAAAGTATTGTGCTACCGCCATGTTCAGAACCCTAGCTTTGTAGAGTTCTGAGTTTCCTATTTTTGTGGGTTGTTCTATCATTTCTAAACCCTCCAAGGAACGTAAAAGTCTAATGTAGATAAGCCTAGTTCTTTTTTAGCTTTCCAATATCTACGATTATCCCAATACATCCAAATTTCATTCCCTAGCTTTATTATTTGCTCGTCTGTGAACCCTCTAAGAATAAGGCTAACTATTTTTTTATCTTCCAATTTAACACCCTCACTTAATAAATATTTGCCCATTTCAAATTTAAAGGTGAGTGCTTTTCTGATTTTGTGTAATCTGATTTTCATATTAGTTTGACTCCTTTTCTAAAGGCTTATCATCGGAACTAAAATAATACGACTTTGCACCATGTAGGCTTTCATAGCCAGAACCTACAAGTATTTCACCGCTAGTAAGAGCATCTGAAGACCAATGGATTTTTCTGTTTCCATACATACCTGCGTCTAAATTTGCGTGAATAACAATCTCATACTTTTCTACGAAAGCATTAAAATCTCGTTTTTCAGCCATCGTTTGCCAATGAAACGAATGTTTGAATTTTGGCTTGTTTACAACAAAAGTTTTTTCTGTATTTTTCATTTGAACTCCAATTTATTATTATTATTAACGTCTATAAACCTAGAATATAAGCTAGGTTATTAAATGTCAACAACAAAAATGAAAAAAGATTGTGATTTTGTGTTTTTATTGGTATTTTTATTTAATTCCTTCTAAAGTTAGCGGAATATACAAACAGAACTCCAATTCGATTTGTATACATAGGGGGTAAATTTTATAACTTAAATGGGTGCAATCTCATTAGAACTTAGAACTTACCCCTTATGACAAAAGAATCAGACATACAAATAGCCTGCAATGACTACCTTAATTATCTGTGCAAATACTACCATTTTCGCCATTTTCATGTTCCAAATGAGGGTCAGAAGTCTATAGGCTATCATTTAAAGATGAAAAAGATGGGGTTAAAGTCTGGTTGTCCAGATATCATTATAGAATATCCAGAGGGTAGGGTTTTGTATATTGAGTTGAAGAATGAAAAAGGTAGGCTTTCGGATGCACAAAAACTCTGGGCGGTGCAGTCAAAAGCTATGGGTACACCTCACTTTATCGTCAAGGGTGGGGTTACTGAATGTTTAGACCAAGTAAAAAATATTATCGAAATGAACGTGCCTGTGCGGTCTTAGTTATTCCCCTAGTATTTTACCCTTTTTATTGGTAACAAGCGTTGTACAGCCTTTAAACTGCCTTTGAAGGGCATTTTATTCTTTCTGGTACGTTTTCTTTTTGCTCTGATAGGTCTTTTGCCAATTAGTTCAGAAATAGTAGTTGTTGTTGTAAAACCGATCATTTGCCGACTTTCCGCATTGCTCTTGTATGTGCTTGAGCAAACGTTCTACCCGACTCTAGGTCTTTAGCCATTTCTCTCATATGTTTCAATGAATGATGCCTTGCATGGCGGTTCATAGCTTTTTGTTGTGTTTTATTAAGCTTTGTCGTGAACTTCTTGATGGATTTTACTAAAACCATCTAACGCTTTTTTCTTTTCATCTTTTTGTTTTTTTTCTTTTTCTTCATTCCTTTAGAGTGTGAACCTTTACCTGTGTGATATGGCATTACTTTTTCCCTTTCTTTTTACGCTTTTTTCGACTTTTTAGGATTGCTTCCTGTAGTCCTTTTGGTAGTTTTTTTTGTTTTGGTGTTAGTTTCATGATACTCCTTTTTTGTTTTTTGGTTCAATGATTTTTTTAGAAAATAACTCGCTATCTTTGAAAAGAAGTCATAAAGCTTCATGTATATTTTTTTCATCATGGCATACATTCAAAATGTACACAGTCTAAAAATGGTCTACGCCCTTGAGAACGTCTTAGGTCTATATAAGCGTTCATAGCTTCTTCGGCTGTGCCTTCCCATTCTCTAAAATCATCTATATGCCAAGCACCACCCCACCTAATTTTAACCCCTTCACGAATTGACGCTTGTTTAAACGCATCCGCTATATCGTCATATAAATTTAGTTCCCATGATGCTCTCGATTTACCATCGGTTTGTATATACGCCATTACATCAACTGCATCTCCTGTTAAGTGTTTGCTACGCATCGTCTGGCTTGCTCCCCTAGCCACAATGTCAGCTTGTTCTTTTTCAGTTCTTAGTCCACATATAACCCCAAAGTCTACATTTGTAAGACCTATAGCGGTGGTTACTACTGAATGTAATTTGTTATTTACTCCGTCTAATCGTCCTAAACTTCTCTGTGATAATGTAAAAGCCATTTTATGCTCCTTTTGTTTTATAGTACTTGCTTACTGCTCGACTTCCAAACCAAAAACTCATAATAGACGCAAACAACCCTGCTGTCTGGTCATCCCATATTGTGTCTAATG
>VMHT01031342.1_pt1 | contig 14972 bp, 19 predicted proteins | sample 4693611 | NCBI WGS metagenome assembly VMHT01 (sample SAMN12280063, study PRJNA550983) | marine metagenome | isolation source: seawater sampled from same location over 5 years 0.02-0.2 micron viral filtrate | place: USA: collected off the coast of southern California halfway between the port... ... | reverse complement strand
GAAAGACAAAAAGAACTTCAAAATGCTCAACGTGAAACTCAACTTCTTGTTCAAAGAGCCAAAAACTCTAAAAATATAGAAGCTAAAAAGATAGCCGAAGAAGCACAGAGAGAACTCCAAGTTCTCAAAAATGAAAGTCAAAAATATCGGATGTTGGAGAATAGAAGACAGGAACTTCGTGCACTTTCAGCGACTGTATTCACAAATGATTTTGGTAATCGAATATTAGGTATTCAAACACTTGAGGCTGCCAATGCATTGGAAGCAAATATTAGGAAAGCTAAAAAGGCTGCTGAAAATAATTTAGAACGACAGATTCAAAAAAAGGAAGCATTTGCTTCACTCAATGCTGCCATTAACATTAATGAATTACGACGAGCATATAAAGTGGGTGCTAAGAAATTCCACCCAAATAAAGGTGAAAATAAAACTAATTTTGTAAAGTTTAAAGATTATTATGATACTAAAACACAGGCATTTGAAAAGGCTGCCGCTAACAAGGCTTTAAAAAATAAAGAAGCTGCGGTTGCCTCTAAAAAACTTGTAAACAATGCTTTGACAAAGGTAAAGTTAAATGCCGAAAAGAATCGTCTAAAGAAGTTGGTCAAAAATTCAAAGTTGAACACAAACCCATTTTGGGGTATTGAAATAAACGCCTTGACAAATGTTAATAAAGGTAAAAATATTGAGAAAAAAATTAGGAACAAAGCTCTCGAAGCAACAAATTCAATTGAAAATAAAAAGAAAGAAACACATGATAAAGCTAAAAACTTTCTCAAAGGGGGGATATATAGGTTCAGTAATTGGAAGAGAGGAATCGATGGTGCTCGAACGTCGCAAGAATTAAATGCCATAAGTTCAGAACTTAACAAACGACGTAACTTCATAAACAGAGTTGAGAGTAATACCCGCAAATATGGTGAATTCCCAGGTTCTGAACGAAGTGTAAAACAAATACTAAAAAATCACGCGAGACAATATAAGCGAACGCTCACCAGTTTAGAAAATCGTTTCAATGCGGTGCCGCGTCAAAAGGCATTGGCCAATAAAATGAAAGAAAAACGCTTAACTGGTTTCAAAGAACAGTACTACAATTCGAATACTATCAACAAATTGAATAAACTTGAGAAGGATATAAATGATCTCATCTCCAAACAACCCAAGAAGGTTCCAATGGGAAATTTTAAAACATACAACAATCCATTGGCAAAAAATAACAAAATTCCGGGTGCGAAACCCAATCCCGCTTTTACTATGGAAACTTTACCACCCACTCCCCCCAAGCGTTCTTTCAAGAATGTGGGTCGCCAAACTGTGACAAATGTGAAAATGCAAGGTATTCGTAACGCTGCCAATATTGCTAAAAAACAAAAAGCTATACGTGAAGCCCAGGGTGCAGAAAGGGTCAAGTTGGCTCGTGACCTAGCAGCTGAACAAACAAAACGAGGTGGATCCAACAAAACTAAACGAGCTGCGGATGTTATGAGACCGGTACCCCGCCCCGGTGCAGTTATTAAAAGTGGTTCATCACCTCTAACAAATGAAGACCGGCGCAGTGGAATATCATCCATAAACAAATTACAAAAGCTACCACAACCAAGAAGAACTGTCTATAAAGGTCAGATTAAACGCGCGGAAACTAAAGCGGGTCTAGATGCTATCGTCCAAAGAGCTACAATTGAAAGTAAAAAACAACCTAAGTGATTGAAAATCTGAGATATTTTCATACACAATGGACTACGACGAGTGCACCGTCATAACTGAAATGCCCCTCAGTGAGGAAGTTACAGATTTCATTGAGAAGGGTCTTCACCGAGACATGACCGACAAGGATGTGATCGAATGGTGTGATGACAATTTGGAGGAAGTTGCAGAAATATATGAGAAGTACAGAGGTACCTACTTGTCATATAGAGATGCAGAAATGACTTTGTTTTTTACCCAAACTGTGTATTGGAGAGATGATTATGCGGATATGATTAGAACTTTTGTAGCATGTAATTAATCAACTTCTTCAATTGTTGGACCACCGGGTGGCGACGGCTTCTCTGCCTCAGCCCCGGCCCCAGCGTTCATGAAAGGTGCGAGCACCTGTGTGAACTCTTGTTGCTTGTGTTCAATTTCGTCAATCTCCGCGGTTCGGTTATTATCGATCCAAGTAATCATTTCGTTGATTTTTTCGTCCAATGTGGACTTGTCTTCCTCGGGTAAAGATTCAGCCGTTGTTCGTGCACCGTATACCATGGCTTCGAAGTTGTTCATCGTTTGAACTTTCTTTTCGTAGGCTTCATCTTCCTCCTTGTATTTTTCCGCGTCTTGGACCATCTTCTCAATTTCTTCCTTAGATAGTCGACCCTTGTCGTTGGTGATGACAATCTTTTCAGAATTACCCGAAGCTTTGTCCTCAGCCGTCACGTTTAAAATACCATTCGCATCGATATCGAAACGAACATTAATTTGTGGGACACCCCGTGGAGCTGGGGGGATACCCTTCAATTCGAAGGTTCCGAGGAGGTGGTTATCCTTGGCTCGGGAACGCTCACCCTCGTACACTTGGATGAGGACACCCGGTTGATTATCAGAGTAGGTTGAAAACACCTGTTCCTTTTTGGTCGGGATGGTAGTGTTTCTCTCGATGATCTTGGTCATGACACCACCAGCTGTCTCTAAACCGAGGGATACTGGGGCTACATCCAAAAGGAGGAGGTCTTGAACAGAACTGTCAGTGACCCCAGAGAGAATGGCGGCTTGGACTGCCGCACCATAGGCTACAGCCTCATCGGGGTTGATGGACTTGTTTAGTTCCTTTCCATTGAAGAAGCTCGACAACATTTGTTGAATCTTGGGGATGCGGGTGGAACCACCAACTAAGACAATCTCATCAATCTTAGATTTATCCATCTTTGCATCCTTGATGACCTGTTCAACGGGTTCCATACATTTTCTAAACAGGTCCGCGTTGAGTTCCTCAAAGCGGGCACGGGTGATGGATGTGTAGAAGTCAATACCCTCGAAAAGTGAGTCAATTTCAACACTGGTTTGAGATGTCGTAGAGAGGGTTCTCTTCGCACGTTCACACGCAGAACGAAGTCTACGGAGAGCACGAGCGTTTCCGGTGATGTCCTTCTTGTGCTTCCTCTTAAACTCTTCCGCGAGGTGACGGAGAAGACGAGCGTCAAAGTCTTCACCTCCTAGGTGGGTATCACCCGCTGTGGCCTTAACCTCGAAAATACCACCTTCAATATTGAGGAGTGAAACATCAAACGTACCACCACCAAGGTCAAAGATGAGAACATTCGTATCTTCTTCCTTATTCTTGTCCAATCCGTAGGCAATGGCTGCGGCGGTGGGTTCGTTTATAATTCGAAGACAATTGAGACCGGCGATGGATGCAGCGTCTTTCGTAGCTTGTCTTTGGGAATCGTTAAAGTATGCTGGGACGGTGACGACTGCGTCAGTCACCTTTTTACCTAGGTACCCTTCGGCGACTTCTTTCATCTTGGTCAACACCATTGAAGAAATTTCCTCGGGTGCAAACTCTTTGGTCTCCCCATGAAACTCAACACGAATCATGGGCTTGTCACCAGATCCTGCTACCACCTTGTAGGACCAATCTTTCATGTCATCTTGAACCTTGGAGTCTGAAAACTTACGACCAATGAGTCGTTTTGCGTCAAATACCGTATTTATTGGATTCATAGCTGTTTGATTCTTAGCCGCATCCCCAATGAGACGCTCACTATCTGTAAAAGCCACGTAAGATGGCGTCGTGCGATTTCCTTGGTCATTTGCGATGATCTCTACACGATCATTTTGCCAAACACCAACACAAGAATACGTAGTTCCGAGATCGATACCAATTGCTTGAGACATAATATACTGGTATAGAGTTTCTTTTCTCTAATTAATTTAAAGAGGTAATTCTTTATTTAAAGAATGGAATGTTGTCAGGTATGTTGCGAAAAGATAAATAAGATAAATCACAAAAAAGTCAAGTGTCCATTTTGTGATTTAACAAGTTGTCGGACATGCTCACAAAGGTACATACTTTCTTCGTTTGAAGATCCCCATTGTATGGGTTGTAAAACGAGGTGGGATCGTGAATTTATAGATTCATTTTGTACTGTAAAATTTCGCAATAAAGATCTAAAACTTCATCGTGAAAATGTATTACTCGAAAGGGAAAAGGCTCTAATGCCATCGACCCAACCAGAGGTTGAGAGACTTTTAGCGATACGAAGATTACAGCGTTTGGCTAGGGAACAAAGAGAGAGACTTTTTCAGCTGCATGAGGCGGGTGAAAATGTTCCAGAACTTGGAATACTCTACAATGAAATGGAACGAACATATAGAGAACTTTCAAGATTGAAAAATGTTGGTGATCCCACCCCCACTACCTTTACGAGACAATGTCCAAATGAAACTTGTAAAGGTTTTTTAAATGTAGATTGGTATTGTGGTCTATGTGATCAATATTTTTGTAAAGATTGCAATGAACCTGTGACCGATGACCATGAATGTGATCCAGGTGTTGTCGAGACGATGAAACTTTTAAATCGGGATAGTAAATCTTGTCCAAAATGTGGGATGGTTATTCAAAAGTTAAACGGGTGTTCTCAAATGTGGTGTATTAGTTGTCATACAGCATTTGATTGGCGAACGGGTGAAATATCTTCGGGTCGTGTACATAATCCACACTATATAGAATTTAAGAGGAAAAATATGATATCGAGGGAGCATGGTGATATTCCTTGTGGAGGTATTCCTTCTTTTAGAGAACTTCGACAGATTGGAGCCCCGGAAACATTATTGGATTATTTAATTGTCGTTCAAAATTTAGAAAATGAAAATATATTCATTGTAGAACCACCACCTATAGATAACACACGTGTTCGTATATCCTACATGATGAATTATCTCAATGATTATATTTTAAAAGATTTTTTACAGAGACAAGAAAAACATAGAGAAAAATGTAGAGAAATGTCGAATATATATGAAGTTATTATTCATTCATGTGGAGATCTTTTGAGACAATATGTTCTAGACCAAACCAGGTATATTGAAATCGTTGACCATATACAACAAATATTTAACTATGGAAATGAAATATTTTCCAGCATACGAAAAAGATATATAAGTGTGTCACCTAAAAATATTGAGATATAGTAAGATGTTAATACTAGTGGTCCTCATTATACTGACTATCTACCTTTTACCTACATACCAGCAACCACGGGTTTTCCATAATTTTATAACTCCAGATGAAAGGATGCATATTATTCGGAAAGCGAAAAGTGAACTCAAACCTTCAACTGTATCAACGGAACGAAAAGTTGATGAAAAAGTTAGAAAAAGTGAGACTGCGTGGCTTGATTTCGACGACCCAATTGTTAAGGGTGTAGCCGATAGATGCCTACGCTATACAGATAGACCATTGATCAACTGTGAAAAACTCCAAGTTCTCAGATACGAGGAGGGTGGTCATTACATCCCACACCAAGATATCATAGCAAATGCTACAAATCAGAGAATGTATACATTCATTTTAGCTTTGAATGACGACTATGAGGGTGGGGAAACAGTATTTCCTAAACTAAAAAAAGCTTACAAATTGAATGCGGGGGATGCCATCTTCTTCGACACACTGGACAACTACGAATTTGATACATCCAAGGCTTTACATGGTGGGAGACCTGTAAAGTCTGGTGAAAAATGGATTTGTAATTTATGGGTTCGGAAGTACCCTATAACTGATGCTTGACCTTCTCCCGGTTCGCCATGTGGAGGTCCACCCGGAACAACTCAATAATTATGTTGGATTATGGTATATGAACACGATCGCGGAAAAGGAAAAATTAAAAAAAAATCTCACGAAATTATATGGTCAATATCTAGAAAACCGACAAATAAATAACTTGGTTCGTAATTACCCTGAGAAAAGTGCCTTAGATATTAAGGCGCGTGCTTATAAAAATGCTTATAAAAAATATATGATACAATTGACTAACGTTGGCACGTCTTTTGTAAATAAGTTACCAAAGGCACCTGGTTGTCCTTCGGGTGTGAAGCCTTTCCTGGCCGGGGGCCTTGGAGTAGGAGGGGCAGTGGGCGTGGCAGGGCGCGGCGCGGTGGGGGGGGTGATGAGGGGGGGGAGATTTGTAGCGCACACAGTCGCGAAGCCCTTTCAGAGGAAAGCTAATTCAGCAAAAAATGCTAATTCAGCAAAAAATGCTATCAATCAAATGAATCTCCTCCCAAATAGTAAGAACATATTAAAGAAACAAATCAACAAAGGAACCAATCCTGAAAACATTTTACGTAATGCGAGGCAGCTCGCGCGCGAGCGCGCGCGCTCACGATAACTGATGCTTGACCTTCTCCCGGTTCGCCATGTGGAGGGCCTCGACGTCCGCCTTATTTTGTCCTACGTAGGGGACAGCGTAGCCTTCCTCACACATCCACCTATTGACGTTGGTCCATTGCCCATCCTCGGACACCCAAATTTCCGCGAGGACCCGGCCAAACTTTCCCCTAGAATCCGCCTCTGGGCATCTGAGTTCGATCTCTATATCATCCTTCTCAGATGCGACAGCCTTTAGGCACCATTCCTTCAACTTCTTCTTGGAGAGGAGACCAAACTTCTTCTCTTCGAGGTCACGGGTCCTGGACTCTGGGGTGTCGATACCTAGGAGGCGGACACGCTGCTTAGTGCACACATCAAAGCCCAAGTCTATATTGACATCGATAGTGTCACCATCGACGACCTTCTCTAGGGAGGAGACGCGGTATTTGAAGGTGCAGGGTTCGACGTTGTAGGACATTTTATTACAAGCTTAGAAAATATATAGTATAGGTCAATATGAAATGCTTAGCCACCTTTTCTGAAAACCAGATTCTCCACAAGATGAAGTTGAGGAAGATTCAGGTTAGAACCCTAAATGGGCTGTACTACCGACCACGGCTTATTCGTCCGGATGACGCACCACCGGATAATCCGAGACTTCGTCTACGGTTCAAGGAAGCCATAGAAGAAGCACAGGAGATTTGTGAGTTGGATGTCAACTCTCTGGAGTGTCACCTCGCTTGGTACGAAGTGGACGAGTTGGAGGATTCACTCATGCGTCGATGATAACCATTGGTGGTTCATCCTCATAGCCATAGTAGTGGATAGAGATTCCATACAAGTTCATCATGCGGGGATACAACTCCTGATTGATGAACATTTTCCAGTGAGGCAATGTTGTCAAAAAATATTCACACCTATCTTCTCCAAATCCACGTTCGTAAAGAAAGTCCTCGTATCGTATAGTCTTCATCTCGGAAGTGATACTTATTGGTAATACACACGTGTTCATCTCTTGAGCTTTTAGGACATCGATGATGTAGTATCCATGTGCATCACAAATAAAATTGATTTTCATTTCGGGGTATCCCTTGATGTAGGCTTCAAAGTCAGAATTACTTGGGAGGGTGGTGAAGACGCTCCATTTTTCACACCCACTATTTGGGCGCGAGAAGATACCCGGGTGGGTGTGATAGGTGAACGTTGAATTTGAATACCATTCGGGCTCTAGAACACTACTATCTATACGAGCTCTTTCTTTTGATGTTACTTTGGTTAAACCTTTATAGGTATAGGTATCATCAAAAAGTAATCTCCCACCGTACTCCCATTTTTGTTTCGTTGACACCTTACTAATCTTCCTTAGGTCTTTCACAAGTCGGGTAGGAAGTTGGATGAGGCGGAGGCTCATATATTCATAAGAACATTTTTATCTAGTAGTGTAATTTTACCAAGTTCATCCCACGTGTAGTATCTAACGGAAATACCAAACTGTTTCCGCATTATGGGATCCAGGTAGTTATTCACAGCTCTCTTCCATTGTTCTGTGGTGGTGGTTATATATACGAGGGAACTCCAAACAACTCTCACCCTTTGAAATTCGCGACCATCCATAAGTTGGTTAAAAAGATTAACAACAGCTGTGGCGTTTGGTATTCTCATGTTTGTTTCAATAAGATCTATAACATAGTATCCTTGATTTTCGAGGATGATATTTGCTTGAACAGCTGGATAATTACTTATGTAGGCTCTGAAGTCCGGTTCACTGGGGTATGTGAAAAGTGGAGTACCGTGTGGGGGCACGGGGTGTGTATGATATACTATGTACTGAGTTAGTTCTTCTTGTGTGGGCATCACAGAAGCCAGTTGCATATTTGTTCTGGCGGTCGGTTGATTAAATCTCACATAGTTTCGTGTATTGCTTACAGTGAAGGGAACGCTACCCACATACTCAACTCTCTGATTCCAAGTTCTGGTGTATATTTCTTTGAGTCTATCGATGAGAAGTCGACTTAAACGCACAGTCATGTATCGATTATTGGTGTTGGTGATAGTACCCAAATTGTATCGATTTTTACCTATATTCAATCTTTTAAATTTATTTGCCAGTTGATCAATCGCCCGATTAACAGACTCCTTTTTTTGTCGTCTCCTCTCTTGTGAACTTATTGGCCTTTTGGACGGCATCTTACTTTAGTTAGAGAAATAATTTGAACAATATCCAATGAATATAGAGGACTTTGCTCGGGAGATATATTCTGACCTGGGTCCGGGGTACAGTGAGAGAGTATATCACAATGCTATGGAAGTTCTACTTAGGAAGAATGGGATACCCTACGAGTCTGAGAGGGTTGTATTGATTAAGTTTAAGGGTCACGTGATTGGAAATTTGAGGATAGATATGATTATTGACAACACCACTATTCTAGAATTCAAAATCATCAAGTCTCTGAACGAAGCGGCGGAGTGTCAGGCCAGAAACTATCTTCATCTGACAGGTCTGAAGACTGCGTATCTGGTAAATTATCCACCGTGTCGGGAACGTGAGGCGGAGATTCGAAAGATTGAAGTAACACCATTAGGGGTAGAACCTGCGCCAGACTCTGGTAGAACTGTAGAGATTCTTGGTACTGAGCCTCTGGGTTCGTTAGAGTTCCATGAAGGAGTTCCCGCGCCCGACCAAGAAGAGTCCTAACTTCTTCGAGGCAGTGTTGTGCTTCTGGGTTCTCTAGATTAACGTCTTCTAAATGCGGAAGGACCTGATTTTCCAGTTCGTAGAGTGCTTGCTCCATTTTTATTATAAAATATAGAATCATTGTACTTAAGTATCATAATCTCTTGGAGTGCCGGGGTTCCCCCATTTGGGGGCTTTTTACAATAAATTTTACAATTACAGCAGTCCCTCCTATTTAGGAGTTGCCGTTTATTTGCATAACACCTCAATGGTAAGTAGATGTCTTTTGCAAAGTAGCGTACCAGTCTATCTATGAATATCATACATATAAGTATACCCCTTTTCTTTATACAGTTGCAATGAACTCCCATCGGAGGTCGTGGCATATTTTCTTCCATATGACGTCTTGTTGGTACAGTTTCTCTTTCGACTTGAGGAGTGGGAAGTATTGGAGGTAATCATCTTCTCCTAAAAGTTCGCAGAATTTGTAGAGGACGTAGGAGTAACTGAGGAAGTTTTTCCTCTCTGTGGGGCAGTTATCATCAAAGGGTTTTTGGATGTCCTTGAACATAATTCGTAGGTATTCTTCTAATTCCGGTGGCATGTTTGGAGGTTTAATGCCATTAAGAATATTGGTGATATAGGGAACGTGTTCGTAGTATTTATTAAGTCTTAGTTTTTTTAATAAACCTCTAATTTTTGCATGTGTAATGTCCTCAAGTTTTTTTATTTTCATCTTTTTCAATTCCGATCTCAACTGTTCAATGACCTCTTCGGGTATACATGTCATCTCTTGTGCTTGAAATTGTGATAACCATTCATTAAAGTGATTTTCCCTTTTGTATGAATAATTGATAACCTTTTCAGATGTTTCTTGTTCCTCTCTATATGTAAGTTCCTGGTTCACTAAATTGGCTATAACTAAACCACACGAATCACATACAAGGTCACTAGTATCATACAGAGAAAGTATATTACTATCTGGACATGTTTTACATATATCTATAGGTTTTCTAACTATTGGTCGATTTATATTTTGTTTCTCTACATCTACCAAATATTCTGTAAAAATATCCTTTCTTTTGAGACCGACCGTTTCTTTCATATTGAAAATATTATTTGTATGAGTCTCGTTTTCAGCTTCATCGATATGTTGATGCATGTAGGGCATACATTTAATCACATATTCTGACATTTCAGATTCATATCTGCCTTTGTTGACTGGGTCTGTAGATATAGCCGTCGTCCATTCTTCTAACTTGTTGTTATATCTACTTAAAAAGTTTCCTTCCATTATATAAAGAAATGTTGTTCAAACTTTTAAGCTTTATTTATCATTTATTCAGGAAATTAACCACACTTCCAGACAACTATATACTGTCTGAAGAAATTGAATATGCGATAGAGCCTGATATGAAGTATCTGATTGAAGACGATTTCTGGAAAAAGGAGAGTAAGGATTGGGATGGTACCTTGGAAGAGTTTTTTGTAAATGCAACACGTCGAAATTTTAGAAATACCACGATTCCGCAGAATGTAAAGTATGCGATCCTCCGTGTAAAATATTCATTCAATGGACACACCTATATAGCTGTCACGAACGATTTAAACTTTAAACCCGGTGTTGATGAAAATACGGATATGAAATTTAGCGTCCCTTTGAATAGTGTCTGGTTGATTGACCATGATGATAAACCGGTGAGAGACATTACTGAAAAGGTGAAACGCTATAGGGGACCCAGGAATGATTTCCATGGACAAAAAGTTTCCATTTACCATTTTTTGTATTACGATATAGAAACATTGAAAGAGAGATTTCCCAAAATAATGCTCAAAGGTAGTTTGGGAATGAAAAAGATTGTATCCACTTTACATGGTTTTACAACTGATCTTCAGATACCTTAGTTGCTAGGTAAAATTTGAGTTCCCCCAAATTTGCAACATTGTACTTTAAAATTAAAAACCTATTTCCAGTTTCCTGTATAATTTGCACAGACGCACACATACTCGTCGCCTTTGTAAAAATATTCAGGTACCTCAAACTGTAAAGACCCACAATATCAGGACTTTCATCTTGACAATCGATAATTGTTTCCTGATTTGCAAAATCGCCTTCACAACGAAGTTTAATTTTATTTCCAGACCGTTTTATTTCTATTTCGGAACCAATGTTACCCATATCACGACACAGCCTTTGAAAGTCTACAGAGGGGAGTGTGGTCACAGTGGTCATAGTAACTTCGGGAACTTCAATTCGACTTTCATTGATGTCCAACAATTTGAGTTGAAATTTCGTTTGAGTCTTTTTAGTTTCACTGGTGATTCCGATATCCATATATTCTTTTGAATTGATTTCAATTTTGAGGACATCGTTATTTGTAATTGTTTTGAGAAATTTGAAAGTATTTGAAATATTTATTCCCGCGATGATTTCATCTTGGGTGCATTCATATTCTTCAAAATTATCGGCAGCTAAAAACATATCAATGAGGGAAGTTCTCGCTGTGTCCAACGTGACGATATACATTCCATGTGGTTTAAAGTAGATGTTTACATCATTCAGTATGTCCTTGAGTACCTCGAATGTTGACTTAAAAGCTGATGCCTGAATGGTCACAAGTTTCATATCTAATAAATTACATGCGTCACATCTTTAAATCTGTATAAACATCACCCTTCGAAACATCCCTACTGATTTTCTCTTCGAGCTCCTTGGTCATCGCTGGTTGAAGTGATTTTCCATAATCATCTAACGTAAACAAGTCTGACTCAGCCCCACCATCGATTGAAGACATTGAGCATCCCATACCACCCAAACCACCAGAACTTACCTCGCGTGCAGGTAAAAGTGAGTCTAGCCAATTTTTTATTTCGTTACCCACGAGGATTTTACCATTTTTCGTGAGCATGGTGGGGACCCGGTTAATCTTAGTCTTATAGTTTGGTGGTATACCCTGTGTGTTTATGTTATGATAATGTACAAGCTGTTTCAACTGTTGATGTTTGTTAATATATTCGATTACATCCATTGAATGTTTACATCTCGGGCTGTATATCAGCAGAGACATATATTATATAGATTGCATTTTCTAAAAAAATATTAACGCATTATAGTAAAGATGAAATATATTTATATACTTCCACTGGTTGTATTATTTTTTATCCTGATGTCTAAGCGGGAGATGTTTGGGTTCGCTGGGTACACCAAACCAATCGAAAATGTCAAGTTGGATGATCCCAGACCAGACCTTTCCGACTATGATGAATCTGAGGCGAATATTGACAATGATATGATGGAGGCGTTCGTTCTCCAGGCAAATAAAGAGATATCCAAACGTACAGGGGCGAATACCTATATAATCGAAACCACAGCGATCAAGAAATATGTATACACTGGTGAAGACAGTGGGAAGGGTACTATATATGAATGTATGTTTATGGTTGTAAAGAATGGTGGATTCTCATTTGGTTTCTCTACAGTTGCATCCTTCGAGGTGTTCGGTAGCAAGCCCCCGACACTTATCTCTATCCGCTCCCAGCCAATGGGTGTCCAGGTCCCTGTAAATGTGGGACCATTTGTAAATGACACAGAGGGTAAGGAATTTATTGAGTACAACCTCGTCAAAGAGAAGGCTGTACCATCCAAGGGTGAGTTGGATTCTGCCAAAAATAAGTTACAGTAATTGTAATGATTAGCATCAACGATGTTGTGAAAATCGACGAGAAGAAAAAGAAAATCAAAAAAGAAATTTATACAAAGATATACGAACAATTTGCAGCTAAGATTAAACAATCTGTTGAACTTGGTCACAAACAACTTTTCATGACCATCCCCCATTTTTTGATTGGGTACCCTGTTTTTGACAGGGCTGCGGCGGCGAAGTACATCGCCAGGCAGTTCCACCTAGGTGGGTTCACGGTCCGTCTCGTCAGTGAGTACGACATCTATGTGAGTTGGATAGTTACGAAAAAGAAACTGGAAAAGAAGGAAAGTGAAGATGAAGGTGATTTCCCAAATCTAATGAACCTCAAGAAGATGGCGAATCAATACAGGCGGAGAGGTGCGTAGGAAAAAGTGATTTTAAAAACCCCCTTAATCATAAATGGACAATTTGAACGTACTCGTAGAAGCCAAGAAAGAGTATATGGGACAGCTCTGTCTCATTATGTGTCCAGCTATGATTGAAGTTTTTCAGGATATGTACAACGAATCCGTCACCATGTCGAAGGGGAGGAAGGTTCTCGTAATGTACCAGAAGCTCCTCAAAGAGGTGCCAAACTGGTCCAACGCGATGTCTAAGCAACATTCTGACAATATCGCGAATAGGTGTGCTTGGTTAGTGACCTCCTAGCTGCTGTTTTCGTCGCATGTACTAAAATTCTCTCCGCAGTCCGCCTCAAGTCGGACAATAAGAAAATTGCCCTCAAGCTCCCAACAAATGAGGTATTCATTCAGACCTGCTACAATAATGTCGCAAAGGACCTCTATAGAGATCCCTACATTTTCCACGATGAACAAAGTGAATACACCCGGGATGAGAAGTTATCTCTCCGATTTTGTGGGTGCATCGAAGCCACTGTGAAGGAATTAATCCCCGTACAACAGATTCTCCAGACCTACATGGGCCAAGATTCGAGGGACATCGACCTAGATGGAGATGTTGAGGACACCCCAGACCCAGAATTCGATGAAGCGGATCCATTTGGGGCGCCGGAATCAGAGGCACCCCCAATGGGTGGTGAGGAGCCTCCGATGGGTGGTGAGGAGCCTCCGATGGGGGGTGAGGAGCCTCCAGTGGAAGACTTTACCCCACAGGAGACGGGTGCGGAGCTCCCCCCCACCGGACTCGAAAATGAGTTCAAGACTATTACGAATGTTTCGGTTCCAGAACCAGAGCAGGAACCCCAGGATGAAGATGAAGGTGTCCTATTTGGTGATGCACCTGAGAGGCGTACAAAAAATCCCAGGTATAATTAAATGGAACTCTCCGACTATTTACGTGACCCAATGACCGCTGGTCTTATAGCTGGTGGTATCACCGCCACTTACATTCACCTCAAAGCAACTCTCAATAATGAGGGTAAGTTGGAACTTAACAAGTACATGAAGCCCGCTGTCCTCAATGCGATCCTCGTGTTCTTTATAGTTTCACAAGGACTTGGTAAGAAGGAGGCTATTTCCAATGACCCTTTCTAAACTTAAAGATTACACCCCCGAAATAAGAAATGGCGTCCGTTACCGCGTTTAACGACATGATGAGTCAATTTCTTGTGGAATTGCACAAGACTTTTCCAGATGAAAAGGGCATCAAGAAGATGTTAACTTCTTTTGATTTACTCAAGAGTACAAACCCCCGCCTCGTTGTAGATGCCTTCATGAAAGGTGTAACCCCTTATGCTGATAAGATTTCCGCAAAGGATGAGACCTTCCTACTTACGGAGATTGAGACTATCGATTTCCTAAAGGATCTGAACATTAAGGGGTATTGGGAACGCATGACTGCAAACACACGTGACGTGACGTGGCAGTATCTACAGACATTGTACATGCTTGGTACCACAATTACTTCTATTCCAGAAGACACACTTTCTATGATTGAAGGTATCGCCAAGGAATGTGCTGACAAGATGCAGGATGGAGAAGGTGGTATTGACCAGGATGCGTTGATGAAGATGATGAGTGGAATGCTTGGTGGTCTCCCAAAAAAATAAACCTTCACCTATACTAAATGAAGACTTGGTTTGACGATCCCGAAGAACTTTTGAACGTTGAGAAGGTGTCTGAATTTTGGCCAACAGGTGAGCAAACCCCAGAAGATAGAGTAAACGCCACCTCTCGGTTTGTGATTTATACAACATGTATTCTCTACCTCACCCGCCGTGACCCAAGAGTATTTGTCCTAGGGGCGACGGTACTCTCAGTGGTATATGTTCTTTACAGGTCTAAGATGG
>VMHT01058687.1_pt1 | contig 14979 bp, 22 predicted proteins | sample 4693611 | NCBI WGS metagenome assembly VMHT01 (sample SAMN12280063, study PRJNA550983) | marine metagenome | isolation source: seawater sampled from same location over 5 years 0.02-0.2 micron viral filtrate | place: USA: collected off the coast of southern California halfway between the port... ... | reverse complement strand
TTATTTTAATGTCTCCAGACCCTAGAACTTTAACTTTTAATTTACTAGGTTTCTTTGCTTTCAATAAAAATTTTCTTAAATCGATTGTTTTGGATGTATCTAGTTTTTTTGCTTCTATTAATTTAGTGATTTTATCTAGGTTAATAGCTACGTTTTTTTCCCTTTTATATAAAGAATTAAAGCCCCTTTTGGGTAATCTTCTATATAATGGCATTTGTCCGCCCTCGTATGATTTGATAGAAACTCCAGATCTAGATTTTTGACCCTTTGCACCACGTCCAGAAGTCTTTCCCAATCCAGAACCTATACCTCTGCCAACTCTTTTTTTTGCTTTATGAATTTTTTTACTAAAATTATTTAATTTAACCATATTTACCTTCTTGAAACTATATCCTTAATTTTTTTTCCTCTAATTAAAGAAATTTCTTTTGGTGATTTTTGTTTTGTTAATGCATCAAAAGATGCTCGTACTAAATTGTAAGGATTTGATGAACCAATTGACTTACCTACAACATCTTGAATGCCTGACATTTCACAAATCGCTCTCACAGGACCTCCGGCAATAATTCCAGTACCTGCTGGAGCGCTTCTAAGCAAGACTTTACCTGCACCGTTCTTACCTCTAACATCATGATGTAAAGTTCTGCCCTCTCTTAACGCAACTTTAACAAGAGATTTCCTTGCAGCTTCAGAAGCTTTTTTTATAGCATCTGGCACTTGTTTTGCTTTACCCTGGCCAAAACCTACCTGACCTTTTTGATTGCCAGTAATAACGAGAGCAGCAAAACCAAATCTTCTACCACCTTTTACTACCTTGGTAATTCTATTTATAGCAACTAGTTTTTCCTTAAATTCACTGACTTGACTCATAAATTAAAACTTTAACCCCCCTTTTTTTGCACTTTCAGCTAATTGCTTAACTCTTCCGTGATATTTATATTTACCTCTATCGAAATAAACTTCTTTGTACCCTTTTTTTATAGACCTTTCAGCAATTAAGTTGCCAACCAATTCTGATAATTCTTTTTTATTTTTTTTTTCTATATTTTTTTCAACTGATGATGCTCTAGCTAAAGTGGCCCTTTTGTTATCATCAATTACTTGAGCATAAATATTTTTTGCAGATCTAAATACGGTTAATCTAGGTCTGCCTCTATTAACTTTTTTTGCTTTCGACCTAACTCTCTTTTGTCTTTTTGAGTCTTTTGATATCATTATTTCTTTTTACCCTCTTTTTTTAAAATAAACTGACCTTCGGAAGTTATGCCTTTTTGTTTATAAGGTTCCACAGGTTTATAAAACTTTATATCAGCAACAGTTTTGCCAACTAATTCTTTGTCTACTCCACTTATAATTATTGTTGTCTGCTTTTCTACTTTGATTTCAATACCTTCTGGAATATCATAAATTATATCGTGACTAAATCCCAACTGTAGCTGCAATTGTTTACCTTTTAAATTTGCTCTAAAACCAACTCCATTCAACTTCAAAGTGTCTGTATAGCCCTTGCTAACACCAATAACTGCATTATTTATCAAGCTTCTTTGTAAACCCCAAATAATTTTATTTTGTTTTTTTTGATCATTTGGTGTTACAGAAATTTTACCGTCTGAAAAAGTTACATTTAGATGCTCTCTATTGATCTCAAGTGACTTTTTGCCTTTAGGGCCTTCAAGATTAATCTTGTCATCTTTGATTTCAACTTTTACATCGCCTGGCACTAAAATATTTTTTTTTCCAATTTTTGACATAGTATTTTAAGAAATATTACAAATAATTTCTCCTCCAACTTTTTTTTCTCTAGCTTCATTGTCTGTTAAAATTCCAAATGATGTTGAAATAATTGCTACACCTAAGCCATTTAAAACTCGCGGTAAACTGTCAGATCTTGTATATATTCTCCTTCCAGGTTTTGAAACTCTGTTAATTTCATTGATTACAGGACTTCCATGGACATATTTAAGTGCAACTTTTATATCATCAAATGTACCTTTAGTGCTTTTTACAATTTCATAACCTACAATAAAACCTTCCCTCTCCATTGCGTCTAGTACAAATTTTTTAAATTTTGACGCTGGAATCAATACGTGAGGATGATTTCTTTGTTGTGCATTCCGTATTCTTGCAAACATATCTCCAACTGGATCACTAATAGTCATTTTATCTCCTTACCAACTTGATTTTGTCATGCCCGGAATTTTTCCCATTGAGGCCAAATCTCTCAAAGCAATTCTAGACATTTTTAATTTACGGTAGTAACCGTGTGGTCTACCTGTGATTTCACATCGATTTCTTATTCTATTTTTAGCTGAATTTTTAGGCAATTTAGCCAACTTAAGAGCGGCTTCAAATCGTTCGTTAAGGTTAATTTTCTTGTCCATAACTATTTTTTTTAATTTATTTCTTTTAGTTTCAAATTTTTTAACCAATTTCATTCTTTTTTTATTTTTTTCAACTGAAGACATTTTAGCCATTAGTTTGCTCCTTTCTTAATAAACGGAAAATTAAATTTGTCTAACAAGGCTTTGGCTTTTAACTTGTCATTAGTAGATGTGACTACCGTAATATCCATACCTCTAACTTTTTCTACCTTGTCAAAATTTACTTCTGGAAATATTACATGTTCTTTTATTCCAAAACTATAATTTGCATTTTCGTCAAAACTTTTTGGATTAAGACCTCTAAAATCTTTAATTCTAGGTAGTGCAATATTTATAAGTCTATCTAAAAAATAATACATGTTATTTTTTCTTAATGTTACCTTTAATCCCAAGGGTATGTTGGCTCTTGTTTTAAAATTGGAAATTGCTTTTTTTGATTTTGTAATCACAGGTTTTTGACCTGTAATATTTGCTAAATCAGTTTCTATATTCTTTAATATCTTATTGTCATTAGCATCAAGACCTAACCCCATGTTAATGACTATTTTCAATACTTTAGGAACTTGCATAGTATTTTTAACACCAAGACTGTTTTTTAATTCTGGGAGAATTTGAGATTTATAAAAAGATTTTAACCTTGGTTCCATTTTTATTTCTTCCCTTTTTTAACCTTTTTTTTTGTTGTACTTTTTTTCACTTTTGTTGTTTGTAATTTCTCCTTGTTATCCACGGCTTTTAATGCTTTGGTCTTTTTTTCATCATCCTTTTTAATTTTTGCAGCGTCTTTCTTTCCATCAATAACTTTCAAATTTGATAAATGAACTGGTTTTTCAATATTAACAATGCCACCTTTTTGCTCTTTAGTTGGTTTTTGATGTTTCTTTTTAACATTTATCCCTTTAACTAAGGCGCTATAGTTTTTTGGAAATAGTTTTATAATTTCGCCAGTTTTTCCTTTATCAACACCAACTATAAGTTTGACAGTTTGGCCCTTCTTTAATTTGGTTTTCATTAAAGTACCTCCGGAGCTAATGAAATAATCTTCATATGTTTTTTGTCTCTTAATTCTCTAGTAACTGGACCAAATATCCTTGTTCCAATAGGTTCACCATTAGCTGCTATCAGAACTGCAGCATTTTTATCAAATTTAATTGAAGATCCGTCATTTCTTTGTATTTGCTTCCTTGTTCTCACGATCACGGCTTTATGCACGTCGCCTTTTTTAACTTTGCCTTTGGGCATAGCATCTTTAATACTCACTACCACGATATCTCCAACGCTGGCATATCTTCTTTTTGATCCACCGAGAACCTTGATGCATTCTATCCTTTTGGCGCCAGTGTTATCAGCAACTTCCATTTCTGTCTGAACTTGAATCATATTAATTACTTAAAACTTTCCATTTTTTTAATTTTGATATCGGTTTACTTTCGATGATACTAATTTGATCACCTACCTTATAATCTCCCTCTTCATAATGTGCATGATATTTTTTTGATCTTTTTAAAACCTTTTTTAATACCGGATGTCTAAATTTTCTTTCAACTTGTATTACTACAGTATTCTTATTTTTAGAGCTTACGATTTTTCCTGTTAAAATTCTTTTAGTCATTATTTGTCTTTATTTTTTTGGTTTAAAAAAGTTAAAATTTTTGCAATTGATCTTCTTACAATTTTTACCCTAGAAGTATTTTGTACTTGCGAGTTTACTTTTTGGAATCTTAAGTTGAACTGTTCTTTTTTAAAGCTAGTTAATTCCTTTTCAAGCTGCGTAACAGTTAATTTTTTAATTTCTGAGGTTTTCATATTATATATTCAGGTTCCTTTTCACAATTTTAGTTTTTATTGGCAGTTTAGATGCTGCTCTATCAAATGACTCTTTTGCTACGGTGTCGTTGACTCCATCAATTTCAAAAATAATGCGCCCCGGTTTCACTCTATACACCCAAAATTCAGGAGATCCCTTACCTTTACCCATTCTGACTTCAATTGGCTTTTTTGAAACTGGAATATTTGGAAAAATTCGTAACCAAACCCTTCCTTTTCTTTGCATTTGTCTTGTTAATGCAACTCTTGCAGCTTCTATTTGTCTAGATGTTACTCTTTCTGGCTCTAAAGCTTGTAATCCATGTGACCCAAAATTTAAGGAGGCACCACGTGCTGCCTTTCCTTTAATTCGTCCCTTGTGAGCTTTTCTAAATTTTGTTCTAGCTGGCTGTAACATTAATTCGTCTCTTCTTTCTTTTCTGCCTCGATTTTTTTCTGTAAATCTTTCTGAAATACAACTCCTTTATAAATCCAAACTTTGATACCTATTATTCCATATGTTGTTAAGGCTTCTGCTTCCGCATAATCAACATCGGCTCTCAATGTATGTAAAGGAATACTTCCTTCTCTTAACCACTCAGTACGTGCAATCTCATTACCGCCTAATCTTCCACTTACAGTTACTTTAATGCCTTTTGCACCAAGTCTTAAGGCTGAAGACATTGCTCTTTTCATCGCTCTTCTATAAGCAACTCTTTTTTCTAACTGTTGTGCTATATTTTCAGCTACTAAAAAGGAGTCTAATTCTGGTTTTCTAATCTCTTTAATATTAACACTCACTTCATCTGATGTAATTTTTGAGATATTCTGTTTTATTTTTTCAATATCAGATCCTTTTTTTCCAATGACAAATCCTGGTCTAGATGTAAAAATTGTAACAACACATTTCTTTGAAGGTCTCTCAATTTGTATTTTAGATACGCCTGAGTTTTTAATAGTATTATTAATGTATTTTCTAATTTTAAAGTCCTCAATTAAATAAGTTCCATATTTCTGTTTTTTTGCAAACCATACAGAATCCCATGTTCTGTTAATTTTTAACCTTATTCCAATTGGATTTACTTTTTGACCCATTATGAAACTTCCTTATTAGTAGTTTGTTTTTTTTCACTCACAATTATTGTTAAATTTGTAAATGGTTTTTTAATTTCGCCAGCTCTACCTCTTGCTCTTGGTCTGTATCTTTTCATCACCATTCCCTTTCCAACATACGCCTCTTTTACAATTAAATTATCTATATCTAATTGATTGTTATTTTCAGCATTAGAAACGGCAGACTTTAGGGTTTTTGAGATTTCTTTTGAAACCCTCTTCTCAGAAAATTGTAAATCCCGTAAAGCGATATCAGCCTTTTTACCCCTAATTGAACGCAAAATCTCATTAACTTTCCTTGGACTAGATCTCAAATTTTTGTAAATAGCTTTTACATTTGATAAATCTTTGGCTTGTTTATTTAAATTTTTTACCATCTATTTTTAACCCTTTTTTCCTGATGCAGGAGTTGAAGAGCCGCTTGCCTTTTTGTCAGAGGGAGTATGTCCAGCAAACTGTCTTGTAGGAACAAATTCACCAAGTTTATGACCTACCATCTCATCGGAAATAGTAATTGGTATAAATTTTTTCCCATTATGTATCTCAAATTTTAAACCCACGAATTCTGGTACAATTGTTGATCCTCTTGACCATGTTTTAATTGGTCTTTTTAAAGCGTCACCCCCTTTTTCCACTTTTTTAAGTAGACTTGGGTGTACAAAAGGTCCTTTCCAAACGGATCTAGCCATAATTTATTTTCTCTTTTTCTTTCTGGAAATAATAAATTGATCAGTTCTTTTATTATTTCTTGTTTTTAACCCTCTCGTACCTTGTCCCCAAGGTGTTACAGGATTTCTACCACCAGATGTTTTTCCCTCTCCACCACCATGCGGATGATCCACAGGATTCATTACAACTCCCCTGACTGTTGGTCTTTTTCCTAACCATCTGTTTCTTCCAGCTTTACCAATTTTTTGGTTTTTGTTGTCTACATTTGATACCTGTCCAATTGTAGCTCTGCATTTTGATAAAACTTTTCTTGTTTCTCCAGATCCCAATTTTACTAAAGTGTAATCATTATCTTGGCCCATAACTGATGCGGAAGAACCGGCTGACCTTGAAAGTATTCCACCTTTACCTGGAGTAAGTTCAATATTGTGTATGAGGGTACCAGCGGGTATGTGTTTTAATAGCATTGCATAGCCTTTTTTAATTTCACCCTTCTCGCTTGATAATACTTTATCACCATTTTTTAAACCCTCTACACCAAGTATATAGCTCAAAGTTTTATCTTCATATTCAATTAACATAATATTTGCACTTCTGTATGGATCGTACTCAAACCTTTTAACTTCAGCTTGTAAATCTAATTTTGATCTTTTAAAATCTATTAATCTATATTTTTTTTTATGACCCATCATTTTGTGTCTGGTGGTTATACGACCCTGATTATTTCTACCTACTGATCTTTTTTTAAATTTTGTTAAACTTTTTTCAGGTTTGCCCTTCCAAAGCTCACTTCTATCAACTAAAATAGTAGATCTTCTTGATTTTGTATAAGGTTTAAAACTTTTTAATGCCATTTTTTCTAAACTCCCGAAGTCATATCGATTGTTTGACCCTCTTTAAGAGTTACTATTGCTTTTTTATATCCTGTCTTTTTTCCTAATTTTCCTCTAACAATTTTAATTTTAGGTTTTGATAATATTGTATTAATTTTAATCACTTCAACTTTGTAAAGTTTTTCTATACTTTTCTTAATTGAAAATTTAGTCGCATTTTTTGAAACTTTAAATGTAAGCTTGTTTAAAGCATTAAGATTTGTAGACTTCTCAGTTACAACGGGTGATAATATTACATCAAAAGCGGTATTATTATTCTTCATTATTTTACCAATCTTTCTTCAATCGCTTTAAATGATTCTTTTGTAAAAAGTATCTTTTCATATTTTAATAAATCAAAAACATTTGTACCTACATCTTCTATTTTTTTTGAATTTGGAACATTTTTTATACTCCTCACGAATTCTTTTGGTGCATTCTTATGATGTATAAAAAGTGCACTTTTAGAATTAATGTTTTTTAAAAAATTTTTAAAATGTTTAGTTTTTAATGATGTTGTTTTTGGTTCTGTAAAAATTGCTAGTTGTTTATTACTGGCTTTTGCTGATAAAGCATGAACTAAACCAAGTTTTCTAACTTTTTTATTAAGTTTTTTTATTGCAGTTTTCCCCCTGTGTCTTGGACCGTGAGCAATACCACCTCCTACAAAAATAGGAGCTGTTATATTACCATGTCTTGCCCCACCAGAACCTTTCTGCTGAACTATTTTTTTTCTTGAACCTTTCACTTCTCCCCTGCTTTTTGTGTGTCCTGTCTTCTTAAAATTTTTATTTTGTTGCCAATCAACAACTTGTTGAATGATATCTTTTCTAGGTTTAACTTTAAAAACCTTGTCAGACGCATCGATTGTTCCAATACTTTTACCGTCTATGCTTATCTCATCAATCTTCATTATTTTTTCTCCACTGCATTAGCTGGTTTTTCAACTTTTGATGCTTCTTCTTTGCCTTTTTTCTTTTTATCTTTTTTCACTGATTTCATTTCATCCAATGAAGCTTTGTACTTTATAATTCTCTCGTTTATCGTAGACTTATTTTTATTCTTAACTGCCTCTTTAATTTCTACATAAGCATTTTTACTTCCTGGTACTGCACCTTTTAAATAAAGTAAATTATTTTCTAAATCCGTTTCAACTACCTCTAATCCCAAAGTAGTCCTGTATTTAGCTCCCATATGACCTGCCATTTTTTTTCCTTTAAAAACTTTACCCGGATCTTGACATTGACCTGTTGAACCATGCGCTCTGTGAGATATTGAAACACCGTGAGTAGCTCTCATTCCGCTAAAGTTATGCCTCTTCATAGATCCAGCAAATCCTTTTCCTATTGTTTTAGCTCTCACATCAACATATTTCTTGTCCTTTAAAACTTCTAAGTTAATTTCTGTTCCGGGTTTGTATAAATCCGTGCTATTAGCTCGAAATTCTTTTAATATTTTTTTAGGTTCCTGAGATTTTTTGGAATAAAAACCTTTCATTTGCTTCGTTAATCTTGAGTTTTTAATATGTCCATATCCGACTAAAATAGCAGAATAGCCTCTTTTATCTTCACTGATTACATCAACAACTTTAGCTTTCTCAATTTTTAAAATTGTGACTGGCAAAGACTCTCCATTTTCAAAAAATCTTTGTGTCATACCAAGTTTTTTTCCAATTAATCCTATGCTCATATTATATTTTAATCTCCACATCTACTCCGGCAGCTAAATCTAATTTCATTAATGCTTCAATAGTTGCTGGAGTTGGCTCCATGATATCAATTAATCTTTTATGCGTACGCGTTTCAAACTGTTCTCTACTTTTTTTATCAATGTGAGGTGAACGTAAAACTGTGAAGATTTCTTTTTTTGTTGGAAGTGGTATTGGACCTTTAATTTGTGCACCAGTTCGTTTAGCGGTATTTACAATCTCTTCAGTTGATTGATCCAGTATCTTATGATCATAAGCTTGTAATCTAATTCTGATATGTTGTTGATCCATTTTATTATCCTGCTAATTTTTTAGTTACTTCGTCCTGAACATTTTGTGGTACTTTTTCATAATGTGAAAATTGCATTGTATATTGTGCTCTGCCTTGTGACATTGATCTTAAATTATTCACATATCCAAACATATTTGCCAAAGGAACATTTGCATTTATTACTGTTGCATTACCTCTTTTGTCAGTAGATCCTACTTGACCTCTCCTGCTATTTAAATCACCTATAACGTCGCCCATGTAATCTTCTGGAGTAACTACTTCAACTTTCATAATTGGCTCTAAAAGTTTTAAACCACCTTTTTGACAAGCTTCTTTGAAGCAAGCTCTTGCTGCAATTTCAAAAGCTAAAACACTAGAGTCCACATCATGATGTAAACCATCAATAATTTGAACCTTATAATCTATCACAGGAAAGCCTGCTAAAATTCCTGAATCTGCAACACCTTTAATTCCCTTTTCTACTCCTGGAATAAATTCTTTTGGTATCGCTCCACCCTTAATCAAACTTTCAACCTCTCTTCCTTTGCCTGGCTCTTGTGGTTCAACGGTTATTTTGACTCTAGCAAATTGGCCTGAACCACCGGATTGTTTTTTATGTGTATAATCTACCTCTGCAGGTCTTTCGATTGTTTCTCTATAAGCAACCTGAGGGGCACCAATATTTGCGTCAACTTTAAATTCTCTTTTCATTCTATCAACAATTATATCTAGATGTAATTCACCCATTCCTTTAATGATAGTTTGACCTGACTCGTTATCAGATGTAACTCTAAATGAAGGATCTTCTTTCGCTAACCTTTGCAAAGCTTCACCCATTTTTTCTTGATCCCCTTTGGTTTTAGGCTCTACCGCAATCTCGATAACTGGATCAGGAAACTCCATCGGCTCTAACACAACTGAGTTATTCTTTTCGCATAATGTATGACCTGTAATTGTGTATTTTAATCCTGCTAATGCAACGATATCTCCGGTACTTGCTTCCTTGATATCTTCTCGATCATTAGCGTGCATTAATAACATTCTGCCAATTCTTTCTTCTTTATCAGCGGTTGAATTTAAAACTCCAGTGCCTGAAATTAATTTTCCAGAATAAATTCTTATAAAAGTAATAGTTCCAACAAAAGGGTCATTGGCAACTTTAAAGGCTAATGCTGAAAAGGGTTCACTGTCACTAAATTTTCTTATTACTTCATCATCTGTTCCAGGTTTTGTTCCTTTGATTTCATTAAGATCTAAAGGACTTGGAAGGTAATCAACCACCGCATCTAACAAAGGTTGAACGCCTTTGTTTTTAAATGCTGAACCAGTTAACACAGGAACAAAACTAAAATTTAAAGTTCCCTTTCTAATACAACTTTTTAAATCATTTTCGCTAATTTCTTTTCCATCTAAATATGCTTCCATTAATTTTTCGTCTTGTTCTACTGCTGTCTCAATAAGTTCTTTCCTATATTTTTCAGCTTTTTCTTGTAAATCAGCTGGAATTTCAACTTCATTAAATTTGGCACCAAGATCCTCAGCTTCCCAAACCAAACCTTTCATTTTTACCAAATCAACAACACCTTTGAGATCCGCTTCCGCACCAATTGGAATTTGTAAAACCAATGGAGTTGCTCCCAGTCTGTCCTTAATCATGTCTACACAACGATAAAAATCCGCACCTGTTCTATCCAATTTATTAACAAAACACATTCTTGGAACTTTATATTTATCAGCCTGTCTCCAAACAGTTTCTGATTGAGGTTCAACACCTGCAACACCGTCAAATACTGCAACAGCTCCATCAAGAACTTTTAAGGATCTTTCAACTTCAATTGTAAAATCTACGTGACCAGGAGTATCAATAATATTAATTCTATGATCTTTCCAAAAGCAAGTAGTTGCAGCAGAGGTAATTGTTATTCCTCTCTCTTGTTCTTGCTCCATCCAATCCATTGTTGCTGCACCATCATGAACTTCACCAATTTTGTGGGACTTTCCTGTGTAATAAAGCACTCGCTCAGTTGTAGTAGTTTTTCCAGCATCAATATGTGCCATTATACCAATGTTTCTGTATTTATCTTTTGTGTAAACTTTACTCATTTCTTTACCACCTAAAATGTGCAAATGCCTTGTTTGACTCTGCCATTTTATGTGTATCCTCTCTTTTTTATATTGCTGACCCTTTATTCGTTGAAGCGTCTATAAATTCTTTCATTAGTCTTTCCTGCATTGTTTTATCACCTCTTTTTTGTGCAGCGCTTAATAACCATCTAATTGCTAATGCTTGTCCACGATCTGACTTTACTTCGACTGGAACTTGGTAAGTTGCCCCACCTACTCTTCTTGATTTAACTTCTAAATTTGGTCTCACATTTTTAATTGCTTCATTAAATACTTTTACTGGATCTTCTTTCATTTTATTTTTTATCAAATCAAAAGAATTATAAAAAATTTTTTCTGCGGTGGTTTTTTTTCCACCAATCATCAAAGCATTTATAAACTTAGAAACAGATTTTAATCCATGAATTGGATCGTCGGTAATTTGTCTTTTTGCTTGTCGTCTTCTTCTGGACATTACTTAGGCCTCTTAGCTCCGTATTTAGATCTTTGTTGTTTTCTATTAGCAACACCTTGCGTATCTAATAACCCTCTAACAACATGATATCTTACGCCGGGTAAATCTTTAACCCTGCCTCCTCTGATCATAACTACCGAGTGTTCTTGAAGGTTGTGCCCTTCTCCTGGAATATAAGCAGTAACTTCAAATCCGTTAGATAATCTTACTCGTGCTACTTTTCTTAAAGCAGAGTTAGGTTTCTTTGGTGTTGTTGTATAGACTCTTGTGCAAACCCCTCTTTTAAGAGCGCAAGCTTGTAATGCAGGAACCTTGTTCCTGATTATTTGTTTAATTCGTTTCTTTTTTAACAACTGATTAATTGTTGGCATAATAATAATCTTTTTAAGGGAACAATTAGGTAAGCTGTTGGTAGTAGTTTAAAGCCAACGTTAGCTTTACGTGCTACCTTAAAAAGTGCGCTATTAATACTGATTATTTGATGAACGTCAACATATCACTTAATAAATTGACTTGAAATTTACTGACTTTTTACGCTTTATTGAGCCTCTGCAGGCTGTTCTTCAGTCTCAGAACTGATTGCCTCTGATGCCATCTTGTTTTCGAGCTCCAAATCTTTATCTTTAGCAATTTTATTGTATTTCTGCCTACTTTGTCCACTTCCAGCAGGAATCAACCTTCCTACGATAACATTTTCCTTGAGACCCATTAAATCATCGGACTTCCCTTTTAACGATGCGTCTGTAAGCACTCTTGTTGTCTCTTGAAATGAAGCAGCTGAAATGAACGATTTTGTTTGTAGAGAAGCCTTTGTAATACCAAGCATAACAGGCTCAAATTCAATTTCTTTTTTGCCTTCAGATTTGAGTTTTTCATTGATTATTTTAGCATCAATTTTATCAAGTACTTCACCATTAAGCATATCGCTGTCACCTGGGTTTTTTATTTCTAACTTTCTTAACATTTGTCTTAAAATAACTTCAATATGTTTGTCATTTATAACAACACCTTGGAGACGGTATACATCCTGGACTTCATTAACAAAATAATCTGTTAATGACTCTATACCTAGTATCCTTAAAATATCATGCGGTGCAGGACTCCCATCTAGTAAATACTCACCTTTAGTAATTTTTTCTCCAGGGTTGTAATTAATTTGTTTGCCTTTTGGAATTAGATAATTGGATTCTAATCCATCATTTCCTTTAATAGTGATTTTTTGTTTACCCCTAATTTCTTTTCCAAAAATTATTTCACCATCATTTTCAGCAATTATTGCTCCATCTTTAGGTTTTCTTGCTTCAAATAATTCAGCAACTCTTGGTAGACCTCCTGTTATGTCTTTTGTTTTTGAAGTTGCTTTTGGTAATCTTGCTAATACATCACCCGCATTTACTTTGTCTCCATCAGCTACCGATAAAATTGTTTCTGGTGACAAATAATATCTGGCTTCATTTCCGTCTGCTTTTAAAACCACTTCATCTTTGCTATCTCTTAAAGTTACCCTAGGTTTTAAGTCTAGGTTTTTTGACTGTGATCTCCAGTCTAAGACTATCTTCGAAGAAATTCCAGTTGCCTCATCAGTTTTATCAGCAATAGATACTGCATCAACTAAATCAACATAATTTGCAATACCAGAAGTCTCGGCAATTACTGGCACTGTATAAGGGTCCCAGTCACAAATTTTCTGCCCCTTTTTAATTTGATCATCTGGTTTCGCATATAATTTTGCACCATATGGGACTTTAAAGGATGCAATAATTACACTGTCTTTTTCAAGTGTCAGCTCAATGTTTCTTCCCATTATTATTAGATTTTTACTTGAATCCTCTACAAGATTTTTATTTGAAATTTTTAGAATACCTGTATCTGGCGCAGTAATAGATGAGTCATCTTTAATTTGAGCTGTGCCTCCAACGTGGAAAGTTCTCATCGTTAACTGTGTTCCGGGTTCACCAATTGATTGAGCAGCAATCATTCCAACGCATTCTCCAATTGATACTGGAATACCTCTTGCTAAATCTCTACCATAGCATTTAGAGCAAACACCCTGATTACTCTCGCATGTCATTACTGAGTAAACATTACAAGTTTTTACTCCCGCGGCTTCGATATCTTCGCATTTAAATTCATCAATCATTTGATTTTTTTTAACAATGATTTCTCCTGTTAATGCATTTTTAATATCGTCGGCAGCGTTTCGACCGAGCGCTCTATCCGATAAACTAACAACAACATTTCCACCTTCTATAATCTCTGAAATAGTAATTGATTTTTTTGAACCACAATCTTTTTGAGTAATTATTACATCTTGAGAGACATCGCATAATCTCCTAGTAAGATACCCAGAGTTAGCTGTTTTTAGAGCGGTATCAGCTAGACCCTTTCTAGCACCGTGAGTAGAAGTAAAATATTCCAAAATAGTTAAGCCTTCTTTAAAATTTGAAATTATTGGAGTCTCTATTATTTCTCCAGATGGTTTTGCCATCAATCCTCTCATACCAGCTAATTGTTTCATCTGAGCTGGGGAACCTCTGGCGCCTGAATCGGCCATCATAAATACTGAATTAGATTTCACTCTTCCGTCTTTATCTTTTTGTGGGCTAGATATGATTTCCATCATTTCAGATGCTATTTTATCTGTACATTTAGACCATTGATCAATTACTTTATTATATTTTTCACCCCTGGTAATTAATCCTTCAGCGTATTGGTTTTCGTATTCCTCAACCATTTTCTTTGCATCGCCAATAATTTTTTCTTTGCTGTCTGGAATAATTAAGTCATCTTTTCCAAAAGAAATTCCTGCTTTAAAGGCATTTTTAAAACCTAAGGACATAATTCTATCACAAAAAATTACTGTTTCTTTTTGTCCACAAAACCTAAACACCACATCTATTACTTCTGAAATTTGTTTTTTTGACAAAATTCTATTTACTAAATCAAATTTGATATTTTTATTTTTTGGAAGAATATTTGCTAATAAAAATCTACCAGCGGTACTTATATACTTTAAAAATACCTGGTTACCTTTTTCATCTTTGGTTTCGAACCTTGAAACTATTTTTGTGTGTATGTTAATATTGTTATTTTCTAGAGCCAATGTGATTTGATCGTTATTTAAAAAGTAACCTTTTGGCTGATCTTCTTTAGTCTCGATGGGTTCTTGGGACAAATAATAAATACCTAAAACCATATCCTGTGAAGGAACTATGATTGGCTTCCCATTTGCTGGGTGTAAAATATTGTTTGTAGACATCATTAAAACTCTAGCTTCTAATTGAGCTTCAATACTTAACGGAACATGAACAGCCATTTGATCACCATCAAAGTCAGCATTAAATGCTGCACAAACTAATGGGTGAAGCTGTATTGCTTTTCCCTCAGTTAAAATTGGTTCAAATGCTTGGACACCTAATCTATGAAGCGTTGGAGCTCTGTTTAATAATACTGGATGTTGTCTTATTACATGATCTAAAATATCCCAAACTTCTTGTTTTTCTTTTTCAACTATTTTTTTAGCTTGTTTAATTGTTGTGGCATAACCTAATTTATCTAAACGAGCGTAAACGAATGGCTTG
>VMHT01077549.1_pt1 | contig 14980 bp, 14 predicted proteins | sample 4693611 | NCBI WGS metagenome assembly VMHT01 (sample SAMN12280063, study PRJNA550983) | marine metagenome | isolation source: seawater sampled from same location over 5 years 0.02-0.2 micron viral filtrate | place: USA: collected off the coast of southern California halfway between the port... ... | reverse complement strand
CGCATGCGTTCTGTTGGTGCGCCACTAGAAGCGTTAGTAAAGAAACGCATCGTTGAAGCGGCATTAGATGGTGCCGCTAAGTCTAATTGGGAAGATGAAGTTGTTCCAATTTGTCCAGCCGCCGTAGAGGAGGTTAATCCGCCACTATGAAGATAGCCTAAACGCAATCTATCAGAGTTGTCCCCAATAGAAACGGTCGTTGTATTGAATTGTGCGCCTCTAATGGTTAATTCATCAGACGGACTGGTAGTGCCAATACCCAACGACTCCGCAGAAGCATCCCAGAACAACTTCGCAGTTGTACCCGTGTCTTCGTAGAAGCTGATGTCGCCTCCATTATCAATTTTTAAAAATGAAGCTCCACCAGCACCTAAATATAAATCACCAGATGAATCTGAGGCTGTAATAAAGTTATTACCTGCCCTTGTCATATTGACTGAATTACCTGTTGTGGCTACTTCAAAGTTTCCATTGGTTCCTTCAACAGTCAAACCGTCGCCAACAATAGTCCCAGTTACGTCTATGCCTGTGGAGGTCGTGGCAAATTTTTCTGCATTGTCGTAATACAAGCGAGTAGCGTCATTATTTGTTGCTACTAAATAATTTTCTCCTGCAGTGTTTTGCAGTTTTAAATTTTCACCTCTAACAAGTAAATCACCCGTTCCAAAATCACCAATAATTGAAGCAGAACCTGAGTGATAAATCTGTAGGTCAGAGCCAGCACCGAAGATAGCCTTGTCGTTATCCCCAAAGTTAATATCAGCAGAGGTAGTCATACCGTCTGTAGTAATAACACCTGTGACATCTATGCCTGTGGAGGTCGTGGCTAGTTTTTGAGCGTTGTCGTAGTAAGCTGTTACTGCGCCATCTGTTCCAATAGTTAAGCCTGTTTCAGCAGCGTCATTTCCAGTAAGAAAATTGATTGCGTTTCCGCCAGAGATGTTTAAAACACCGTTTCCTTTTTCTTTTATGTAGCTATTAGACCCATCATGGTAAATCTCTAGGTCAGAGCCAACACCGAAGACTGCCTTGCCATTGTCAGCAAAGTTCAAGGTTTCAGCACTAGTATCCCATGTGAGTTTTGCAGTCGTGCCAGTGTCTTCGTAGAAGCTGATGTCGCCTGTTGAGTGGTCAATTTGAAATCTGCTTACAGGATTAGCATCTGAATTATCTACTGTTTGTATTTGTAGCTTACCTGCGGCGTTTCTAATTCGAGTATTTACATCAGTAGTGTCTGTTTCACTTAAAAAAATCTTCGGGCTTGCACCAGATATTTCAAAAGTACCAGCAAAAGAACTATTGCCGTCCACAGTCAAACCATCAGTAGTAATTGTACCTGTGTTATTAATGTTGCCTGTGCCAGTAATGTTATTACCGTTAAGGTCAAGATTACCGCCTAGCTGTGGCGTAGTGTCTTCTACAACTTCATTGGTTGCCGCTACAGTTGCATCAACATACGCCTTAATTGACTGTTGAGTAGCTAGTTGTGTAGCTGAGTTAGACGCCATGTTGTCTTCATCAAGCACAGCCGTACCTGATACACCTGTGTTTAGTACAGCAGATGTCAGCGTCTTGTTAGTCAGTGTGTCAGTGGTTGCACGACCTACCAGCGTATCCGTAGAGGTCGGAAGTGTAATCGTACCTGTGTTACTGATTGTGCTAATAACAGGTGACGTTAATGTTTTGTTTGTCAGCGTATCTGTAGTCGCTCGACCAACTAGTGTATCTGTTGATGTTGGAAGCGTTAGTGTGCCTGTATTGCTAATGCTTGAGATAACAGGCGTAGTCAGAGTTTTATTAGTAAGCGTTTGTGTACCAGTCAGTGTGGTAACGGTAGAGTCAATAGCAAAGGTAACAGCATTGCCTGAGCCAGACGTATCAATACCAGTACCACCAGTAAACGTCATAGTTTCAGTGTCTAGGTCAATGCTTAATGCACCACCAGAGTCTGCTTGGAAATCAAAGTCCTGAGCAGTTACCTGAGCATCAACGTAAGCTTTTACGGACTGTTGAGTTACAAGTGCTGTAGCACTGTTTGAAGACAAATCATCTTCATCAAGAATAGTTGTGACTGTTGCGCCAGAGGTTAATGTAAGACTATCGACATTGGCAGTCCCGTCAATATAAAGGTCTTTAAACTGAAGGGAGGAAGTACCCAGATCAATATCATTAGTAGTAACAGGTACAATAGAGCCATCTTGAATACGAATCTGCTCGACTGCTGCACTAGAAACCTCTACATAAAAACCCAAACGGTTGTTGGTGCTATCTACTTCAATTTTGTTAAGAAAATCTAGGTCGCCAATTTTAAAGATGTTACCACCTTGACCAGCTGAACCATCGTGACGGTGACCAGTAGAAGATGCTGAAGTGCTTGAATACGTAAAGGCATTAACTAACTGGTTATACTCATCATTAAACAATGAGGCCGTAATAGTATCGCCATCACTTAACGTACTTTGTCGAGTGTAATTCTGGGCCATGTTTATCTCCTACCTGATGGCATATAATCTATGTAAAGGCCATTGATTGCGTATGGCGCTTTAGTATCTGTACTTGTAATTCTAAAACTTACTGTGTTTCCACTGCCTTCTACAGGCTGTCGAACCATTGGGTCGTTACTAGCACCAAAAGTTGCTGTACCAAAAACAGCACTACCAAAGATTGCAGGAAGCGGCACAGAGTCTAGTGTATAATCTGGAGGCTGTGGAATATCTGTGTCTTCGTAGTCAAAGCGCATACGAAGTGTTGGCTGAATCTCACCTTCTGGGCTAAGAGACAATCGTGCGTACTTAACTGTTTTACGTGTACCAATATCACCAAAGTCAAAGTTTGGTGTTTGATAAATAGCTTCTATGTTTGAAGAAACGCCAGCGGGATTAAAAGCATTGCCTGCATCATGATTATAGATATATCCATCTTTATCACCATGAAAAGCTTTTTCAACTCCATTGTTGTTAAATCCTGTTGTAAGCCCCATTGCCTGAATGCCAAGCGTTTCAGCCCATTCAAAGCCATTTGCAGTAAACGTACCGATAATGCCTTTAGAAACTGTTGAGCCTAAAGTTTTATCTGTATAAAATAAACGATACTGAGACTTAGAACGCAACACACAGCTATCAATAGTAAACGTGTTAATTGAGTCTGCAATGTCTCCGATAACACTTTGAATCTGTCTAGACACAGAACTCAACTCAACGTCACCAATACGGGCTGTACCAGCAATAGTACGAATACCATCAGGACTCAAGAACAAAAGGTCGCCACCAACTTCTTGAATGCTATAGCCAGACAAACAACCTACATTTTCTGTAATAGGGTCAATACGTATATTGCTAGGATCGTTAATGTTTATAAGCTTGTGAATGCTGTTCTTAGCAAACACAATCAAATCAGTACGGAATCCACGAATACCTTGAATCTGATCTGATATGACTACTGAGCCAGCACCAGTACCTGTAAAGTTATCAGGGTCATTATAGACACTGTAGTAAACTGTATTTAAATTATTTTCTACGCCTGCTGCAATAAGATGGTGATCATGATTGGCTATATACTTAACGCCGTTAGTTCCATCTACTGTAATTTCAAACGAAAAAAATGTACGAGTCGTTAGTGCGCCAGTGCCTTCCATGCGGAATGAATAAAGCTTATTAGCACCGTCTGCAATGATCAACTCGCCATAATCAAATGTTGCACCTTCAAAAAGTGCAAACGAGCATTGGCCTTGACCTGTACGTGTTAAGGCACTGCGGCCTGTAAAAGTGGTATAGTTATCGCCAGTATTAGACACACTGCTTTTATTGATTTGTATCCACGTTGAACCATCAAGACTAAAATGTATATCAGTACCTGAGCAGACAACCACACCATCGCCATACACAAAAATCCCAAGAATGTCATTATTACCATTGGGACGAGTATTGCCATATTGCGTAAAGCCATTAATACGTCGATAGCCACCATCAGGATCTACCTCAAAGTTTCTAAGGCGTGTAGCAAGTCCGGGCTGTCGAAGCATTTCAAGCTGATTGAGGTTGGTGTTTAGACCACCTCTACATGAAACGCCAAAGGGCTGAGACATTTATACAAACCTCACGCGATCTGTTTTCATATAGTTAGGCGTTGGACTCATGAGGTTTCCTTTCATAAGCTTTAGGCCACGCTTATAATCTTCTAGTGCAAATGCTGCAGCTTGCGAGCTTTCTTTAAACTGATGAATGTAGTACCTAGCTCTAGCAAGCAATACAGGCTTGTAAATATTTGGGAATACAATTTCATCCCCATGTGCGCTTAGTTCTGTCGGCAGGTTGTATGCAAAGAAATAAACGCGATAAACTTTATTTGGAATGGGGCTTAGTCCAAACTTACGATTGTCTGGGCTAATGATAACTTTGCTAGGCTCACCATGATTCTGAGTATCTGCATCATCTTGATTTTCTGATGTGCGTACAAAGTCTTTCCATTCTTCTGTAGTTGTAAACTTAATATTTTTACTTATGTATGGCGCTGACTCACCACTTACACCAATTGTTGTTAAGTAAAAATTATCCCAATCAATGTATCCATAGTCTGTTGTCAAACTAGACGATGTAGGCTTCAACAAATACCAACGAGTGCCTGCTACAGTTTCTACATATGCATTACCATAAAACGGATCTGTTGATCCGCTAGTATCTGCAGCTAAAAAAGGCCACTGAGGTTCTTCATTAACAATATCAAGGTATGCCCTGTTTACACAGTCCTTGATATGTTGCTGAACCCCAATAGCCCCAGCAAACGTCGAAGATGTAAGAGCTACTTCATTCAACTCTCGCAACAACTCGTTTGTAATTTCAAGATAAGTAGCAGCCATTATTTTTTATGAACCTTTTGAATTTCAAAGTTAGCTTCCTTTGAAGCACCTTTGTGGGGTTTGTAGCCATCTTTAGGATCTTTCATCAACTTATATGTTGATCTTTTTTTCATCCAATGATAGCCTTCGGGAGCTTTAACTTTCATTTTTGACGCATTGACATGTTATGGTCTGCTTTAGTCATGCAAGCCTTTTCCATGTCTCGTACACTGCTATAACCTGCTTTGCCGCCATGAGCCATTTGGTTACGATACATTCCACCACCCATATAGGATTCTCGTGCTGTGCCGCCCATACCATATTTCATGCGCTTATCTTTTTTCATTCCCATCTTTTTTTCTCCCAAAAATACGATCATAGTTTTCATCGTATTTCTTTTTATTTTCGCTTTTTAAATATTGACCGCTAACTTTGACTGTTCGTTTAGCGCTCATACGAATAGGATTTTGTTCGCTTCCAATCTGTGGCATAATAGAAAAGGGGGAGTATTTCATCCCCCACTCCACTTTAGTCGATGCCGTAGAAGGCAGAGACAAGTGCTTCAGGACGAAGTACTTTAGCTCCGTAGACGTGAAGACCACGTACAATGTCACCAAAGCTTGCAGTGTCACGGACTACTTCAGTGTTGATGATAGTCTGTGCAGTACAAGTAGATGAAATGTGACCAGCAATACACTTACCAGCTGCGTTAGTAGTAGCTGCAATGTTGTTAGTCTTGTACATGTCAAAGCCACGTAGCTTACCAGAAGATACGAGACCGTTACGGATTGAACCCTGACCAGCGTTAAAGTCAACGCTCATGAGCTTAGAGCTAGTCTGTACAAGCTGCTCGTAGAACTCTGGGTTAGCAAGGAACCAACGACCTTCTTCAGGGACACTCTGCTCGTCAAGAAGACGTGCCATGTGTGAAAGAACATCAATTGGATCGTGCTCGCCAGAAGCATAGCCGATGTCAAGGTTACCAGTACCGTCGAAAGTACCAGCTGCAAGATCAGTTGCACTATCCGAACCAAGGATGTGGTTTGGAGATGACGCAGGAACGCCTGCAAACAACTTAGCAATTACGCCTGTGTCGAATGCATCACGCAGAGCGTAAGCAGCTGAAGATGAAGCAACTTCTTTAAAGTTGACGTGAGACATTGAAGTTTCGATGTCGTCTACGATGAACTTGAATGCGTTCGCCGTGTCAACAACAAGAGTTACTTCGTTGTCAGTCAAAGTTGTTGCAGTTACAGAACCACCACGCTCGTACTGATCGACAGTGATTACTGGCTCTTTGATGATCTTAACTGAATCACCAAACGCAGAGATCTCACCAGCATAATCAGTGTTAGTGATTGCTTCTGCAACAGACGCCTTACGGAAGAAGTTAAGTACCTTCTTGGAATAGAGTTCTGGCATGAAGTTGTTGCCAGAAAAGTTGCTCCCCGATGATTGAGCAAAATACTGATCGGATGTATTACTAGCCATTGTATTGACTCCTTAAAAACAAAGTTATTTAATTACTCTGCCTTCTTGGGCGGCTTGATCAATTTCCTTTTCAAGTCGATCATAGTCGTCCATAGATAAGGCAGCTATTTCCCGAGTCGTCCAGATTTTTGGCTGCTTAGTGTCTACTGTTGTAGTCTTAGTAGATACTAAACTTGCAGCTTCTTTTCTAGACGTTTTTTGACTTGACTGATTTCTAGGGCTTACTACATTCATGCCCATTTCCATTTTATAGATATCTATAGCACGACTTGCTAAACTAACATTGTCTGGGTTGTTATAGATCCAACCTTGTATTTCTACAGGCTGTTCTTTTGCCCATTCATGAAACCCTTCGTCTCCGCGAATATCTTCAAAGTCAGGATGGCGGTCTCGCAACTTAGTTTCAGCTTCACGTCGAGAGATCATTGCTTCTCGCTCTTCGATGGCTTGCATCTTTTGTTGAAGTGCCTGTACTTCTTTTTGACTTCGTAGATGTGCAACAGACTCTACAGTTTCATACAAATCAGGATACTGAGTTCTAAACTGCTCCAACTCTTCAGCTGATTTTGGCGGCTGATAAGATGGTTGAGCTGCCTGCGCTTGTGCTAACAGTTCTTGCTCTTTTTGTTTAAACTCTGCGATCCTTTCATCGTAGTGTCGTTTTAGGTCGTCATACCTTTTCTTATAGTTAGTTCCTTTTTGCTTTTGAGGGGCCTCTTCTAGGGTAGCCTCATCGGAACCTTCTGATTCGAAAAATAGACTCTCTGCTGATCCGTTAGATGCTTCTGACTCCTCGTGCCAAGATTTATTTGCATTATATGGATTAGCTTGTGGTTCTTGTGCTTCAGTCATGTCTTACTCCTTTTCGGGGCTTGTTTGTTTTCAAGGTGGCTAGAAGCAATTCTAGGGTCTTGAGATTACAAGGTGGCCTCAAGGTTATTGTTGTGATAAGGGGCTAAAAACTTCTTAGGTAGCCTTATCGTCGCATTAAGCTAGGAATGCGATTAGAATCGAGCATCTGCTCTTCAATCTCATCATCACTCATAGCTTCGTCTGGCAGTACAGCTTTCTCATCTTGTGTTGGGTCGTTCATGATTCCACCAACTGCCATATCTTGTCTAGACGCATCATACTCGGCTTCTGCGTCCTTCATCATTTCTTCAAGTGTTTCTACACCAATCTGATCTACTGCTTTTTTTGTAAAGACAAACTCTCCATCTGAGAGCCGTGCAGGTATATCATCTGATGTGCCAGTACCGGGTCCGTCTACTTCTCCAGCACCTGTAAATTCTGCTGATGCCAGCACTATCTTGTCAAACAACTCACTCAATCGGTTATCAGACTCTAGTGCTTTGTTTACATATGTCATTTCATCATCTGACAGTGTTTCGTCCATAACGTATGAAACGTAATCATCTTCCATTTCTACGTCAGGCTTCATATCTTCAACGGGTAATAGTAATGTCATAGATCCACCGTGTGCTTTTCCTTTTCGAACTTCTGTCGTATATTCTTTACCGTCGAACATAAATGTTTCTTCGCCTTCATTAAAGGCTTTACTAAAGGCTTTTTCAAAAGCAGAAGCTTCTTTTTCATCTACAGGTGGCTTATCATTTATCGTGTTCCAAGCTGACATAGCAGTGCCAGTCAGTAAAGAACCTGCAACTGCTCCCTTTGCTCCAGCAAGTACTTGAGACTTTCTGACAGGGCGTGTACCTGCAGCTTCGTCAGGAATAAAGCTTCCCATGACACTTGGCTTTTCTGTAACTGAGCTTACTGATTGTATGATTGAATCTAAAAGATTATCTGTTTTACCGCCACCACCAGCACGTAAATCGTCTAACCGAGATATTTTGATAATGTCTTTTGCATCAATAAAGTTTTTTGTTACATCTCTATTTTCATTCAGAGTATCTGCAGCTTCTTGAGCAATGTTAGATAGTGGAGTCTTTAAAGAAACAGTTCCTTTACTGGTCATCTTTGTGTTGTTTTCTACAGCCTCAACAAAAGACTCTGCCATTTCTTCTATTTCAGCAGGATCATATTTTTCTTTTAACTCAGTAGTAATTGCTTTTGCTTTATTTGTTTTAGGCTTGGAGATTGCTTTAATAACATTTTTAGTAATAATACCGCCAAGACTTTTTTGTTGGCGCTCTACAGGAACCATTAATGAGCCACCCTCTGCAAAGATTTTACGTCCTTTAAGGATGTCTGCTTGTGTGACTTTACCGTCACCTGTTAGGTCTGGAAATTCTTTACTCATCTTTAAATTCCTTTGCGGCTTTGATTTGTGCAGGTAGCGACATCAAATTATCCAGCAAATTCACTCTCCCCTGCTTGCGGAACATTTCCTGTTCCGATGTTGCCGCCACCAGTCCCTGTAGCTCCAAGGTCTTGCGGTGGTTGAGGTACTCCTTCAGGGCCTCCCATAACTCCGGGTTGCTCGCCAGTGGGGACAGCTTCGCTGCCAGCTGTTTGTCCAACATTATTTTGTAGTCCTATTATTTGTGCAGCAATGGCCGCTTCTTCTGGATCATTTAAAATTTCATCTGGATCAAGATCTAAGCTGTATGCAAGTTCAGAGATAAGCTTAGACATCTTAACAAACGGAGCAACGGCAGGGTTCTGTGCTGTCTGCAAGAACATAGTTAGTCGTTGGCTTCTTACTTCTTTTTGCATCAGGCTGTTTGTACCCATAGCCTTAATCTCTAAATCACCCTCAGTTTTTAAAGAGCCTTCGAAGAACTGCATGTTCCATTGGAAATATGCAAGACCTAAAGGCCGTAACAAAAAGTCATCTAGATTTTTAACAACTGTCTTAATGTTTAATGACGCTGCGCCAAGTAACATAGACATTCCTGACGCTGTTCGTGTCATGCTTTGAACGCCCGTCATGCCGTGTGAGTAGCTTGGAATACCTGTTTGCTCGTCTGCAAGCTGTCGGAACTTGTCAAACATCATCATATTTTCTTGTGATGTGTTTGGAAACTTTAAGCCATGAATACTTTGACCCGGCATTCCTGCTTGACGACGGAAGATCTTACCGGGATACACTTCCATGCTTTGACCGCCAGCCAACATAGACTCATCTACTTCAAAGACTAATGAGCCACTAAGAGCTAGGTTGTCGATAGCCATACGTGCGTGACCATTCATAATCTGCTGACTATCGTCCATGTTCTCTGCTACACCAATACCAAAGAAGCTGTATGGGTTACGCTCATATGGGAAAGCATGATAAGGTATACGCGAAGGTGTAAACGGATTAACAACAGCACGAAGTACAAGGCCGTTACACACCCAAGCATTAATCTGGATCTCATCAAGATCGTCTACATCATCAGCAACTTCCATACCAACTTCACGGGCATACTCAGCATCCATGATTCCCCAGTACTCAAAAACTTCGTACTTGTTAGAACCATACTCTTCTGACCGATGGTCGTCTTTTAACTCATGCTCATAGTCTTTTTCGACATAGTTAGGACCAAGCTTAAGAGCCTCACGAATACTGTCTTCGTCAAAGTATGGAAGCTTGCTTAAAGACCTAAGCTGTGACTTATTGAGTTTATGACGATGAAGTACATATTCGCATTCATCAAGGCTCGTTGCATTTGGATCAGGAAAGAAATCCCATATTGATACAAACTCAATACGAGGAACCCGTACAAAAAGTGGGTTATACTCTCGTTCTCCTGATTCTTCACTTGTCTCCCAACGATGCAGTGTTTTGTTAAAATTAAATGGACCTTTGATGATGCCTGTGCCAAACAAGCATGATTCAAAGATAGCGTTACGTAGTTCACTTGAACCATTTGATTCATCAATCTGATCGTGAATCAACTTTTCCATGTTTCTTGCAGCTTGTTTAGCTGGAGACACTTCAAGTATTTGAGGATCAGGGTGTGGTCCATCCTCAAAGTCATCCATGTTTTCTTCTACAAGATCATCGATAAACTTGTTTGTTCGATAGGTAGCTCCGGGCTTAAGAACTTTTCCGTCGCCTTCAAAGCCTACTTCAAACGGATTCTCAACTTCTTCAGCAACATCCATACCGCCCGTTGTTGTTTCAATGCCGGGCGCTCCGTCTTGTGATAAATGCATATACTCTGGAACACCTTCAGGTATTTCTGTTGGGCTAACGCCAATAGGAAACTTACCTGTTCCAAAAATAACATCAATCAACTGACCGTATGCAGCTAGTACTTTTGTTTTAGTAATCTTAATGAACACGCGAGACTTTTCATTCTCACGGAAAGGAACGTGTTTTGGGTACATTCCTCTAAAGTTGTGGTATGCTGTGATCCAACGATCTTCATCATACTCTCTTGCTTGTTCTGCTGAAACGTAACGAGCTTCGATTAAACCTGCTAAATTAGACTTTAGTGTTTCGTTTAATTCAACATTCATGCCATCTTCATTTTCAACTTCTGTGAAATAAAGATTGTCTGCATTGTCTAAGATGTCATCATTCATATATTAGTAACCAAATGTTGAATCAAAAGGCTGAAAGTGTTGTTCACGCTGTAAGTCTCTTATTTGACTTAGTGGATCTTGTATTCTTGGTCGCGACATGATTAAGTAGCGTAATGCATCATATGCATGATCAGCTGCGTGTGTATTAACATCCTCAGGATTAGTTTTGTCAAGTGGAATGCTTTGAAGCTCACGAATCAAATTTGGACACGTATTAAATATCTGCATTCGTGGTCTGCCAGATGGTTGAACTTTCAAGTGTTCGTGTATCTGGATTTTACCTGCAATACGATTCTTATCTGCAGGTCTAAGCTTATGTCCGCCTTGAATTAATGTTTCTGCTACTGTGGGTCCAGTTGTTCCTGTCCTAGACCAACAGGCTGTATCTAGTACGCCTCTGACAGACATCGGATCATTTAGTTCCATGTGCGTCAACATTTCAGCAAGTTCGGTAGCCAGTAGATTCTTACGATACAATTCTCTATAGATAATCAATGTATTATCGTTAGGATCTATCGTAGCCCAAACACACGCTGATTCTGATGCGTAACCATAGTCAAGCCCTTTGACACGCTCCCAATGAAGAGGAATGTCAAAAGGCTCAATAATATGCATGTCTCGATCAAACTCTGTAAATGCTGCGCCTTCTGCAACTTCCCAGTTACCTTCAAGCAACTGTTTACGTTGGGTCGGCGGCAAGCTCTTTAGCATCTGCTCGTATCGGCCATCTTCAGCCAAATACGGGTTATCATTTAATCGAGCTGGTATAAACTTCCTAGTAATCCCATCATCGCCCATAAACGAATCATTAGGCACTGAGGGGCTTATATACCTCTTTTTGACCCATCCCGCACCTACACCACCGGGGTTAGCCGTACAACGCATATAGGGCGTTATTTCTGAGTCAGTTGTACGTAATCGTGAAGCCAAGTAGTTCCACGAAAACTCTGTTGGTAGGTGTGTTATTTCATCAAAACCTATCCAACTGTAGGCTTGGCCCTGATAGCGATATACATCTGCATCACGTTCTAAGAAGCCAAACTCTACTTTAGCACCGCTTGGAAAAGTCCAAAGCTTTTCTACCTCACGGTACTTGCATCCGGGGAAGGCCTTAGGGTAGAGTTCACGAGATTTATCAATTAGTTCTCGTAACTCTGGCATAGAGCGCCGCAGGATTAATGCTCTATGTGCTGCCCTGTGAGCAAAACGAAGTGGGTCAACCAACATCGCATAGCTCTTACCTCCACCAGCCGCTCCACCGTATAGTACATCTGTCTCACCTGCAGCCAAGAAATCCATTTGAGGGCCTTCATTGGGTTGAAATATAACATTCTCTTTCAACTCAGCCTGAAGCGAAGGAGCCGCCTCTTCTACAAATGTTTCTTCGACAATACGATTTTTAGATTTATCTTCTAGTATGTCAAGGGCTTTTTCAGTTTTCTTTAAAGACTCTTGATGTCTTGTTATACTGGAACGGGCCTGCGCTATCTTTTTTTTCTTTTCTCTAATCTTCTTAGAAGCGTTTATCTTTGCTTTGGTCTTAGAGTGGTAGTTATAGCCTCTACCTCCTGACCCCTTAGAACGCCCCGCTTTCTTACGAGGTGTCCCGTCTTTCTTTAGGACAAAATTACCATCGTCATCTTTGACATAGCTGTCTGGATTAACATCCCAATCATTCTGTGTCATATTTAGTTAGTATTTTTTGTAGTCCTTGATGCGTTATAGGTCGTCCTGTTTTGTGGGATAACCATAATGCACCTTCACGTAAAGATAAAGATCTTGATTTAATCATCGGTAGTATCTTGTTTAAAGCTTCAAGTTGGCTGGGGATCTCTTCGATGTGTTCAGGATCGTCATCAATCAATTTGTAACCAAACGGAATTGTACTGCTAGTCCGTCTCTTCATATTCTGCATCTTCTATTATTGTTGTTTTTTTAGCAGGGAGAATAAAAAGACCACTAGGATTCTCTATCTTTACGTCTAATCTTTCTTTCTTTGCTACGCCAACACGGTCTAGAAGCGTCTGAGCTGCTTGTAGTCGAATATTAGCTTGTGGTATAGGCTCATCACTATCTAGAACTTCTACAAGCTTTACAGCAGCTTTAGGAGCGTTTAGAGCTAAAATACCTTCAGTCAAATCTAGTATTTCACTTTTAAGAGCCTTAACAACTGTGGTATAACTACCGGGAGCATAACCTGCAATCTCTGCTGCTCTTTTAGCGTTACCTCCACACTCTATTAGGTTGTCAAGAAAACTTTGTTGTTTGACTGTTAATTCTTTTTTAGTTTCCATGATTATAGTATATACCTATATTTGGAGCTTGTCAAGTCTTTTTTTAAGTTTTTTGCTCTTGACAAAACTGAAATACAGGTGTATAATACTATTGTACCCCGCAGAGGTACATGTATATATCCCCCGCGACTCTTAGAAGATCGGGGCGACAATCCTAGATCTTGGAAGATCTGTCCGCCTATCTGGTAGACACTCCAAAACCTTCTGAAAATGTTCGAGCATGAGTATATATATACGGGTGGGGGTATGGCCACCTGCCCCGCCCCTCCAAAGCCTCGACAGCCCTCCACAATTTCCCCGCACTTCAAAGCCCCTAGCACATTTTCACGCCCTTGTGAAGACTTTCTAGCCTGTGAATATTTCACAAACTCCCCTCGCCTATAACACACGCAAGCCCTCAAAAGATCTTTGAAGCCCTCCAAAGATTTCAAAGACTGGTAGACAAGTTTTAGAGGACTTCAAAGGCCTTTTAAGAATTATTTTTAAATTTTTTTCTCCAAAGGATTTCAAAGACTTAGCACATTTTTACCCCATTTCATGAAATTATTTTCAAATTATCGCTTGACAGCCTCAAAAGCCCTTTGCTAGCTTAGATCACGTCAACACAACAACGCCACAGGAGGCACTTGACATGACAACACTAGCACAACGCATTGAAGTATACGCCACGCTCTACCGCAACATGTGTGGAGAACGCGCAGAAATCCTAAAGCTAGACGAGCAATTGCGAAATGGCTTTGAAGATATCGAGTCGTTTGTGTTTGAGTACAACGGCGCAGTCCAAAGACACAACACATACTTGGAGCGCATGCGACATCATGGGGCAGAGTTGCGAATGCTTGGGATCGATGTCGAGCTAGACAAGAAAGCAGAAGAAATCGACAGGCTAACACACGAGGAATGTGTAGCCGCCTAAACCTACTGATGAGCCTGTGAGATTCAGGCGAAACGCTCTCCGGAGCGTCTAGGTAAGACACTGGCATCGAAGCCAACTCACGGGATACCTCGCGAGATCTGGTGGAGACTTACGAAAGTAAGAGACCGACCACGCCATCAGTGGGTTTTTAACGGTGGGCCTCGCAGAGGGTAAGTAGTTGTAGCGTGGGCGTATGTGGCTGGAGGGTATCCAAAGGCTCGTAAACGAACTACGACAAACACCCAAACACACGGAGGCAGTAGACTCACCCAAGCCATAACGAGTCACAGCGTGTTAGCAATGGGCAGACAATCCGGAGCAACTACGGCACGCAAAGTTAAAGTTATGGCAGAGGGTGATTCATTAAAGGGCATACAAAAGAGACGGAGCTTTACGTTTGAACCGCTAGGGAGTAAAGCAAATCCGGTAGGGCTGTAAACCTTAGGGAAGGTAGCAAGACTTGATCATCTTGTGAGAATAACCTTTTGTGTGCTCTTCAATGAATCATCATCGAGGGTAAAACGATGCAAACATATGAAGATTATCAGGAAATCGCCACAGCATACAGGGAGACAAACGACTGCACTGTACGCGGGTTGGCGTCTTTGTTTGATTGTTCTTATGGCTTGGCACATCGCAAGCTAAAGAAATGGGGGAGACCTCACAGGCGAGGCGCTACTTGCGACACAATAGAATTTGCCATTGAGGAATTATCAAAAATCACAGGTAAAAAAGTTAAGGTTGGCGGATATCCAAAGCTTCTGGCAAGTCACGCGAGACTATACGGGCACAAGTCACTGACAATAAATCAATTTATAAAGCAACATCCAAAGGGCGTGTTTTTATTATCCATGCGCGACCACGTCGCCACGCTTCGGGATGGTGTCTTGTATGACTGGACACAGGAAAAGGGAAAGCGTAAATTAGTTACGGGTTACTATCGAATCAATGAGGGCTAAACAATGATCA
>VMHT01159783.1_pt1 | contig 14984 bp, 11 predicted proteins | sample 4693611 | NCBI WGS metagenome assembly VMHT01 (sample SAMN12280063, study PRJNA550983) | marine metagenome | isolation source: seawater sampled from same location over 5 years 0.02-0.2 micron viral filtrate | place: USA: collected off the coast of southern California halfway between the port... ... | reverse complement strand
TTTATCTCGTAATAGGTCAGTTATCAAAATTCTTCCTCCACTAAGTTTGTATAGGTGATTGTGGCCCCACCTGTGAATCCAAGTGTGGCTGTCCCTGTATTTAATGCTGTCGTGAATCCAAGTGTCATTGAACCCGTTGTTGTTCGTTTGCGAACTAATAGTCTAATTGGTTTAATTTTAACAGTTTCCAAGAAACCAAGAGCAGTTGATTGCTCATTATTTTTAGTATTCTGTAATGTTTGAGCAGTATCAACATCAACAGTAAGTTCGGAAAATCTATCTTCTAATTGCTTGCTGTATTTACCTAATTCTAATTCAAGTAAGCCAGTCATTAGGTGAGTAATTTCTAAAACAATGTATTGATTTCTAGGAATATTTTCTTGTTTAATTTCCACATTGACAACATCACCAACTTGTATCTGGCTTATATTATTATGTCCTATTTTAATTCTAAGTTTTTTATTGTCGCCTTTATGTAGAATAAGAAGTTCCTTTGCTCTTGCATCAACTTCTTCTTGAGTTGTTAGTTTTCTTTCAAAGACCTTGAGTGTTTTTCTTCCGACTTTCTTAACGCTTCTTAGGTCTTGTTTCTTAGATTTGTGAGATTTACCATTGACTATTATTTCATTGTATTCTTCAAATGTGCTATCTAACACTTCGTATTCATAGATTCTAATATTGCCGTTATCGCTGATGAGTAGGTCATTGTAAAACCCAGATGAGTCCTTTGGTTTTATTTCAAAGGTTTCATTCTTTTGTATTAAGGTCTGTTCTTTCTTTCTTAGCAAGAAGTTAATTGCTTCAAAGATACTGATACCATCAAAGTTAGGAGCAACGAAAAGAGGATAAGTTTCCTTTGTGATAGTAAATGGCGTATCTTGTTCTTCAAGTAATTCTTCTATGAGGTCGTCGGCTTCTTGGCAAATACTAACAACGGAACCAATCATGGCTCTTTTTGAATTGGTGTCAATTGGTGACTCTCCACCAACTGTGATTAATGTGATTTCCGAAACTGAAACTACACCAATTGTTTCTTTAATTTGTGAAAAGGAAATAAACTTTTCATGTGAAGAAACGCTTTCATATGTTAGTTCAGTAGAATATACATTTTCTCCGTCACTCACACAATACTTTCCACTTTTATTTTCTAATATGTTATCCATTGAGCCAGTAGTGACAACAGTTTCTGTATCTGAGGATAAATTTTCAATGTCTACTAAAACATACATTGATAAAATACCTTCATTATTTCCTTGTAAATCCCTATCTCCTTTAGCATTTTGTAATTGATATGCATTGATTCCACTATACATTTCTTGAGAGTATGGTTTTTTAGTATAAGAAGAAGAAAGAGTATTTAGTTGTATCTTTTTGGGTGAATAATCATATGAAAAAGTATGATTTGGTTGAAGGACTCTATAATAATCACTTGTTAAACTTCTATCCGTGACAATAATGTGAGTTTCAGTTCCGTTGCTGTGGTCTATTTCGTGAGAAATAACATATGCTAATGTTGTTGGAGTTGCGTCATTAAGGCTTTTAGTTTGGCCTGTGGTTAAACTTCCCTGTGTTCCATCGCTATCCACATATTTACCTATTGTTGATGCTAAATATGTTCCAGTTAAATCAACAAACTTTAACCAAGTATGTTCACCACTTGCAGGAATAAAATACCTAATAATATCGGATGCTCCTATTGCTTTATCTGGGCTATTAGAACCATCATAATGAGCACTTGTATCTATTTTTAGTCTTGGTTTGAATGCTAACATCGCTCCATCTGCTGTATTAGAATAAGTTATATTTGCAGAATGGTCCAAGGTTTCTTTATCTGCAAATTTTTCATTTAATGCAAATCCAACTAATCCTATTTTATTTGTTGAAGTGCTATCTCTATACTTATTGGCACCGGTTATTTCAGCACCAACCATTCCAGAATCAACTAATTGACTTCCTCCTTCTATTTTAAATCTATCTAAAAATACAGGCAACCAACTTTTAATATACAGTTCATCAAACCTAGAATTATCTCCCGCATCATCAGTATTATCAGTAAAATCATCTAAATCATCAAATAATTGGAAAAGTTTAGATGGATGATGGTCTAATGCTGAAGATTCTGCTAATTTGCTATCTCCTTCTATTCCTATTGGAGCATAAGTATTGTGGTCTTTTGTAGCAGGTGCGCTTTGATGCCCTAAAGCAACGCCGTAATGGTCGGACCATTCACTACCCCCACTACTGCCGTCATTATTTTTTGTACCATATCCGTCTTTTGTATCATTTACGGCATCATCAGCATTGTTAATAACTGCACTTCTAAGCATGTGTATTTCTTTACCAAATCTAACAAAGGTATCTACTTCTCCATGTCCAGAAATTAAGGCCTTTTCTTCAGCAGTAGCAACTATTACTTTTTGGGCACCTGCGCCAGTAAAGTAAGCATTACCATTTGTTTTATATGCTGTGGCGGTAGTCACGATTCTTGTAAAACTACCTGAAATTGTAGAACTAGAGGAAACCGTACCTATATACCTTCCTTCACTATCCAAGATATAATCACCATTAGCAATAGTAATAATGGCGGTCATATCAATTTGCGTTCCACTGATACTAGAAATATTTCCTAAACTAACAATACTAACATGTGGATAATAAAACACAGGAAGAGTTTTATTACCAGCAGGGGGATTTTCTGGGTCAAATTGGTTAAATGCCCAATCAAAACAAAGTTCAGTTAAACGCATCATACTAAAGCGATTTAAAGAAGAGAGCGTTTTATCACTAGATATAATTGAAGTAGATGAATAATTACCATCTTTATGTGTTATTGTTTTAGTTGTGACACCAGTATTATCTTTTGTGTTTGAGGATTCAATTGTTATTGGTTCGGTTAATGCAAGAAGGTTATAAGAAGTAATATCTCTAGTTTGTCCAGAATACAATAGGCTGTCTTTTCTTGTTGATGAATATGCTCTTAAGTCAGAATTTACGAATAAAAACATTCTTGCTACTTTAGGGTCAGGCTGTTGAATAATGTCTTTGACTACATAGGGTGTTTTTAATGAACTTGTGTTAGTATGGGGGTCTGGTGGTAAAAGATATAGTGCGGCAGAACCCGTTGGATGAACAATAGTATCAAAGAATTTAGAACCGCTTGGTGGAACATAACCCCTAGTTTGTATCAATGAGTGCGCTCGAACTGGATTATCTGTTTTATTGACACCCGTTAAATTATCTTGTAATCCACTATCAATATAGAAAGCAGGATTAAATTTATATGAAGAAGCGTAATATGGAATCTTATTGATAATACTTGCATAATAAGTTAAATCACCAAATGCAGCATAAGAGGTCACTTTGGATTTAATGTTATTCACATTACCTTTTTCTAAGTTAATAATTCTGTAATACGAAGCACCTGTTCTATCAGCAAATGTTTTTGAATAAGTACCCGTATTAAAATAATAAGGTATATCCAGAATGTTATACATTCCATCATCACTTGAAGATGCGCTTCTACTTGGGTGTAAAGGTGCAATAATCTTACCACCGTGTAAATGCGCTCCATTTAATATTGAAAGTTCATGAGTTAATTTAGTCGTTTCATTTGTAGTATTTGTCGTAGAAGTACCATCTCTTAACAAACCACCATCTAATGTGTGTAATGTAGAGCCATTATCTGCATCGGGTATTACTCTATCAATATAAATTCTAATTGTAGTGTTGCCACCAAAATAATTGGCTTGCACTATGAATCCTGCAAAAACATCAGAAATATACAAAGGCTTTCCATGATACCTTCTTGGGAATGTTGTGCTAGATAAACTAAGAATTGAAGTTGTTTCTAAATAGGTCTTCCCACTGGAAGCAACAGCCGCAGAACTTAAAGTCCCTAAAGGAATTTTAACATCAATATCTTGTGTATTACCGAAGTTATTATCTACTCTAGCCAATGTTAATGGAATGTATGGAGCGATTTCAATAACTTGGTTTCCTTCTACTTCTTTAATAGAAAGAATATTAAAATCAATAAGTGTATTAACTGTATCAAAGGTGGAATATGATTTACTTGAAGCATTATCATCTAATCTTGCTTGGAAGAGATTATCTGATTTCATGTTCTTTGCTTCACTTAAGTAATATCCTCTTGACTTTGGATTAGTAGTATTTATAGAAGACGGTGGAAGAGAAGCAGTTTCGACGCCATTCACTAATGTATTACCACTTTCAAAGAAAAGACCTTTATTCGCAGTGCCATAAAGACTAGTAGCAGAAGAAACAAATGCATTAGAAGATAATGCTTTATTGAATACCGTATATTTTGTTGACGCTTTATATGCTGCTTTAGTGTCTACTTCTCCTTTACAGGTAGTAGTAAATGAAAAGGAAGTTCCTGTTCCATCGGAAGATATTTCTCCAAGATATACCATTGAGCCACTAGTTGTCTTAGCAAATATTTTATCCCCAGTGACTAATGTAGTGCTACCACTTAAAGTCAAAGTATTGTTTGTAAAGACGGTTGTTGCGTTTGCCCCTAATGCTGTGACTTTGTTGTACGGGCTGTCTGTTGAATACACAATATCTTTTGAGAACAATGTATTCTTTTCTATAATTGGGTCAAGTAATTCTTTAAGTTTATCAGCACCATTGATATTCATTATGGTAGCACCATCAACCTTTTCTTGTTTGAGGTTTGTAATCCTACCATTTAATTTTTCATTGTAAATCATATATTGCCCAGACATTTTGTCTAATGCTGTCTTAGTATCGTAGCCTTGGTTAAATAGAGATATGGTTAATAATCCAGTTTGAGAAACATACGAAGTGACTGTTGCCTCTAATTGAGAAAACTCATCACTGATTAAAGAAATAGTTAAACCGCCCTCTCTACCATCAATCATTTTCATTCCTGTCAAAAGAGTACCATCTGTTGTATTCCATGCTCTTCTATAAATTTCAGTATCTGCCGCAATTGATTCTAAGTTAGTGGAAGTAGTAAATATAGATTCTGTTTCTAATCTACTCTCAGTCCTAAATCTAAGATTTGATGCATCTAAATCAACCACAATCATTACTCTAGAATTGATTAAAACTTCATCATTAACATTTAAATAATCTCTTAAATCAACAGGAGTGTTTATAGCATACAGTGGTTGATTACTACCGTTCTTAGAGGTGTATGAAGTTATTGTTGCTCCAAATGAAATCCAATCATTAAAGTCGCCCCTATGAACCATTTGTCTTATTCTTAGAGCATCATAGTTATTTATTTTCTTAGATAGAATACGATAAGGGTCGGAGATTTTTAAATCAGCATAACTTGATTTGCTGCCAATAGATTCTTGAACTTCTAAATCAACAACATTAATAGTAGAATTGTTTTTAGTTGGAGAGTAATCGTAATGTAAATATCTTGTGGGGCCGGATAAGTCATTCTTTGCATCAGCATCAGCAATATCTCTATTTGCGTGGTCAATATAATTATCATAATCGGCATCATCAGTTCCAATATTAGACCTTTCGTTATCAAACATTGTCACAGTAATTGTTGCATTACCATGTGCCGCAAACTTCATAATTATTTTATTAGTTGAACTACTAGAATCCAAAGACAAGAACTCATTTGTTCCTGTTCCACTAGTTCCTGTTTTAATACCTGTTCCTTGTAATGATAAACCCTTGAACATTAGTGTAGAATCCATACTACCGCCGGTAATTGTAAGTTCAGCAGAACCGGCTACTGTTGTAGCAGTAAAGGTATTACCATACTTATGAAATAAATAATCTAGTCTTTCTAAAGTGTCATGGCTAGTGGCGTTTAATGAAAATTTACTGTAATCAACTACTTTTTCCTTGTAATCTGAAACTGTTAAGAATGCAACTCTATTTGCCGCAGTGTTTAATGTGATGCTACTTCCGTCACCCTCGCCATCTATTCTAGCAAAATATTTAGTATTGTGGTCTAATTGATTATCTTTATCTAAAGAATCATTAACAAACCAAAAGTGAGGTCTTGCTACTTGTAATGAAGTTTTCAAGTCTTGTTTAATACCTGCTGAAAAAGCAACACCTTTTGAAGTAATTGCTGGCCCTTTGTATAATTTAAATTTAGTTCCTTGAGCAATTTCATTTCCTAATTTTGGCTCAAAGTCAAAAGAGTCACCCAATACATCACCAGTTTTAATTTCTGTAATTCTAGCAAAATGATGTTTTAAATGGTCGTCGGAATGAATTAAAACAAAGTAATAGTGAGTGTTTATATTAGGTGAGCCGGTTGCGGCATCTATTGTCGCTAAACTAACACCTGTTGAAGAAACAGTATCAAAACAATGAATATTGAATCCTTTTGTCACTGATAGATTTTCGTATTCTGCTTGTAATGTAGCACTACTTATTACTTCATTAAAAGCACTTTCTTCACTATCATCGGTATATATGGCAGAAAACAAAACATCTCCACTTGTAAATGATGTAGAAAGAGTAGTCATTACTGGATTTGTAGGAACATCAAAATTATACGAGGCAACTGTTCCCGAACTTGGTTGGCTTGTTGCGACGAACATACCTTCATTAAATACATCTAATGTCATAAGTCCACCTCTTCAAATCTAAAGTAAAATAATGTATCGTTGTAATTAGGGTGTAAATTAGTAATAGATGGAAAGCGTCTGCGAATAACTGATGTTAAACACATTTCATGCATTTCTCCCATAAATTGTTTGTTATCTATTGCTGAACTCATACCAACTTCCCTATTACCATTGGCCCCAATAAATAAATCTTCATCTTCAAATGAAAATGTACCGGACTGTGCGTGAGTTCCAGTCTTAACCAATAAGCCATTAAAGTATATATTTAATTCTTTAGCCGTTTCATCGTAGGTGCAAGCGACATGAAATGAATTGTTGATATATGTTGGGTCGGCATAAGTCCTTCGTAATAATTGAGTTGATGAGGCAATATCGGCATTGTAGGCACTGGCGAGCGTGATGGTGTTGGCGGAGGTATCAGTCGAAGAAACGGTCCCTATGGTCGTAAAATCGTACCCATCTCGAATGAAAAGAGGCTCCCCTTCCACGATTGTATCGGCAACAACCGAAGAACAACTAATTGTAGTTCCACCCGAAGAAAAGTTTGAATCCACAAGTGCGGCAAAATCGTATTCAATTCTTCCTTCTTCATTAAATCCATATAATCCTGTTGAAGTGTAAGTCCAAGCCCTATCCTTAGTTGGTATAATAACAACATTATCGGTAGTAAATTCTTGAACTGCGCCACTACTTAATTTTATTCCAACTAAAATTTTATATTCAGCAGGTTGATTTGCATTGGTTGTCGTTGCATTTTTAAGAGAAATGTAAAAATTAGTGCTAGAAAAGATTCTCATTTCATGGGTAAGAGCATCTGCTATTGGGAGGTATTTAGTGCTTTGTGAACTTGAAGCAGCATGTGGCATTATTTTTTTAGTATTGCTTAATGTTCTTCCTCTTAAGGTTTCATTAGCGGCCCCGTTAATATCGTAAGGAGTGACAATAGCCTCAAAAGTAAAGTCACCGCTATGTGACCAAATACCATAACCAACATCATCTGCTGAATCTGGAACATTGTCCGAGTAATCAATCTTAACATCTGCATTACACATAACAGGGAACACTAGTGCTCTTTGTTTTCCTGTTAATACATCGTACATTTAATCACCTCAAGGAACAACGCTGGCAACTTCAAATTCTAAAGTAAAAGATAAGTCAAAAGATTCTGCTTCAAAATTACAACTAAAACTTCTAACGAATCCAGTGAGTCCTAAATCAGTTGAAGCATCTGGAAATACTGAAAAAGGAGTTGGCACTCCTTTATTATCTTTTGAATTTGCCCCACCTCTTGAACCAAATGTTAATGGGATTAAAGTGCCTGTACTTCTATCATTTGTATCTATTCCTGCTCTTGCCGCATAATTACTATCAACAAAAGATGGCATTAAAATAACTAATTCAGAAAATGCTTGGTTCTTAGCAAAACCTGTCGAATCAACACCCGCCGCAATCATTTGTGCAACTTCGTGTGCTGTAAATGTTAATGTTGTATTTGTTCCTCCAATTGTTTTTGTAATCGAAGTATCTTTAATCGTTCCTTGTAATGAAATACCTTTGGTAGCCATTCCTAAATCTAATGCCGCAGTGATTGATTCACCGGCGGCTACACCGGATAATGGAACAGGGAATGCTGGAATCGTTTTAGTCACGCTAATTCCAACACTTGAAACATTTAAAGGAATAGTATTAAGTGACAAATTAGTACCCGTATATGCTTGGGTTTTTAAATATACATAAGTCATAATATCATCTCATTGTTCGAGTAGCACCTGTTCGGTTCATCTTATTGTTAATCATGTTTCCTAATTCATTAGCAATACGACGCATTTCTGCTTTGGAAGTATCTTTGGCATTGATTGTGATATTAAAGTTATTAACAGTGCCGGAGGAAGAAACCATTCTTCGTGATTCACTATTTGAGAAGACTCTTGAACCTTTACTTAGATTAACAAGTTCCGGCCCTCTTTCTCCAACAACTGCCATCCCACCCTTTGAAATTCCACCATTAGCAAACTTTGGGAATTTTAATTTGGGCAGGTCCATCTTAAACAGTTTAGATACCTTTTTTATTGCCGCATCGAAAAGTAATGTAAGTAAATCAGGAATACCTAATACGAAGGAACCAATGCCGAAAAGGAATTTTCCAATTGGTTCCAAAACCGCCATGAAATAATCTTTAAATGTTTCTAATTCATCTCCAAAGTAATATGCTACTGCAAATAAGGCCGCTAAAATACCAGTAATAATTAAGGCTGGTAAAGCAAGGAATGATAGTGCTGTTAATGCAAGACCTATTAAGAATTGTAAAACCAAGAATCCTGCAACCGCCATACCCACATACATGAGAATTTCTAATAATTTCTTTTGTAGTTCTGGACTTTCTGCAACTGCTTTAATAAATTTCATTGCAACTCCAAATGCTGCGACTATTGCAAGGAATCCTACTTGTAATGCTAATTTACCAGCCTTCAATAGTACGGAACCTAATTGCTTTGCGCCAGTAATAACATAATCTAAACCTTTTTCATAATCTCCACCTAAGAAACTACTAATAGCCTTATAAAATGTCTTAATTACTTTAAATGCATCTCTACCCAATTGTTTAATCTCTTCTATTACGCCGAATCGTTTAAGAATATCATAGAACTCTTTTAGGTATTTAAATATTACAGCCGCAGCAACAATAAATAATATAGCATATATTAAATACATCATCATCATTTTCATAATTGGTTGTAGTCCTTTGACAAACTTCAAAACAAATATCTGGAATTTAGCGGCTGTCATTGAACGAAGATTTAATGCAGATAGTGATAACTTGCTTACTTTTAGAAGCACACCTATTGGGGCTAATAAAGGAATCATATTCTTGACTGAACCTATCATATTATCTTTAAATGACTCTAATGTGTTTTGTAATTCCACACCAGCAAGTTCATTCATTTCTCCTTTCATTCTCTTTCTTGTTTCTCTTTCTGCTTGCTTTTTTAATCGAGATGTTTTGAATTTACCAGCATTTTGCGCCTTTGCTAATTTTTCAGCATTGGATATTGCTATCTTTACTCTCTCTTCGTCTTGAGCATATGCTAATTTAGCATCATGTATTCTCATTTTTTGTTCTTTATCGAGAATTTTCTTTTTAGCATGAAGAACTCTAATACCTCTTCGTATTGCTAAATTTTCATCACCAGTTGCTAAGAGAGTTTGTTGGTATTGAATCGTATCTTTAATTGCATTAACCTGTACTTCACCTAAATTTTCAAGCATAGCCACTGTCTTTTGTATTGACCTTCTTTTTTGACCTGCATTATATTTTTCTAATTTTGCCTGTTTCATATCTGCCTTTGTTGTTTTGCTAATAGTCGTTATTCCCCTTGCTCTATCAGCATTAACTTTTCTTCGTATAGCAGCCATTTTGCGAATAGCATTTCTTCTTTTATCTGTGGATTCGAGTAATTTATCTTGTAAATTTTGTGCCGTTTTTTCACCAATAAAATCCTTGTCTTTAATGTCTCGAAGTGAAGCCATACTATCTCTTAAAACATAAGTAGCATTTGCTGTCTTATCCATAGCATTAGTTAATACTTGAAATTCTTCAGACATGTTTTGATAGCCTTTAATTGCATCTATCATGTCTTTTTGTTCTTTGATAGCGGCGGCACTATTGGCTTTTGACCTAGTTTCAAAACCTGCCAAAATTGAAAGATATGCTCTCAATTTATTTTGAAACGCCCATAAAGGCGTACCTGAAACTAACCGACTAAAAGTAGTCCAAGCCTTGCTTGCACCATCTGTACCTGCGGCTACTTCCGTAATTTTCTTAGTGAAGCCTTTAAACTCAATACCTGCTTTAACGGTGCTAGAAGTCAATTCACCCATTGACTTAACAACTGTGTCAATATCATCTGGCACGAATTTTCCTCTCCGATTCTTTTTGCATCTTTTCCATTTCTTCTGATTTTAGTTCTTCAAAAGTCATATGAACGGACAACAAATCCTTTACTAATGATACTGGCATTTTGTATATTTCAAGTGGGCTTATGGCTAAGGCTTTAGATAAGGTATAAACGGTGATTAAAGACATTGTATCGGGGGAAGATTCTTTACCCCTAAGACAATCCCTTATTCTTCGTTTTTTACTTCATCCTCCTGCATCATCGCCATTGGATTAGGCAGGATTTCTTTTAACTGATTTCCGACATACGGACTTAATCGCAGCATATCGAGTGTGGAAAGTGATGGTTCAGTCTTTTCAATGAAATTTTCCACCATGTATCTATACATGGCTTGCAAATCAATATCTAAAGATTGAGTTCTTTGGTCAATCTTCATAACTGAATTTAAGGCTTTTTCGGCTTCAAGCCAAGTGGGTTCCTTTACCCAAACCTTAAGGTATTCTTCTGTTTCCGGTGACACTTTAACATAGTGTTCCGTCGCTTCTGTAAGTGCAAATAGCGCACTCTTATCCGATATAATTTTTTTATTATTCAACATATTATCCACCTTCAAAACCAACAAACAAACAAACGGTGTTGGTGGAATATGATTACTCTAATTTAGATTCCGTTTTTGGAGTCACCTTTGGAGTATCTTTCTTAACTGTTTTCTTAACAGATTTTTTAGAATTTTCCTCAATCAATTTTAATTTTGTTATTCTATCCATAAAATCACCCTTGTAAAATCCAATGAGTAGTCACTTCGCACAAACTTAAATCTCTAGGCATTACTGTCCCTTCAATAGTGATTGGCCCTTTATCGTCAGGTATAGTCACATTTGCAGCACTAAGTAAATAGTTTTTAAATTGTAATTGAATCTTTTCTTCATTTGGTTTAGTAAATGTTAAGTCAATAAGACCATTAGCAATAGTGTCTGCTGAAGTTTCTTCTGCTTGATTGATTAATTCTTCGTAAAGTTTATCATCTGTAATCATGGCGGTAAAGGCTAATTCATAAGTTCTTTGTGCAGGAATAGCATCTTTAATGGTTTTATTACCGACTCCAATAAACCTCTTGTCTTGTAGGTTATTGTTGATAGTCAATGTTAAATTAGTGACCTTTAAGAATTGTTGCCCAAAGATACTAAACGAACCGCTTGAGAAAAAGAACGGGTCAAGAGTGCTTTGTCCTGTTGCCGCAATTGTGTTTGCACCACTACCATAATTAAACAAAGTAGTATTGTCAGAATTACCACCTCTTGCTTGATATGCTTCTTGTTGCTTTAGAGTATGAACTGTTCTAGTGTTTAAATCCATAGTCATTTTAACTTCTTCGTTTTCATTAGCGGTCATAGTAAAAGTATTTACTCTATTTCCTCTAGCAATACGAACAAAGTTTGTGGACTCCGAAGCGGCTCCGGTTTCTGTATCATAGGTGTTTGATGATTCCAATTTACTTAATGTCTGCTCAAGAGCAAATGAAGGTAAATCTTCTCCATTGACTTCACTAAAAGTGTATTTAATTGGGTTATCAATAAGTCCATCAGCACCAATAGAAGGCAAAGTAAGTAAAGCCATGTGAGTAGCAGTATCTTGAACAGCAACAGGAGGAATCATAAATGATGAATCAGTAGCAGTTCTGTAAAAGATTGGCCCAGTAAATGTATGTCCAGTTAAATCAGCAGAATCCGCTTTTGCAGTTGCAGTTTCGCCAATGTCTAAATAGTGAACATTGTTTGCGTGTGCAGTATAAGGTGGAGTTGCAGGGTCTAAAGAACTTGAACCAGTAAATGTAGCATTAATTTTACTGCACTGTCCTAGAGCATAATAAAGCCAAGCACCATGATTAGCCATAAGTGCTAAGTTTCCACCGGAAGAAGTTTCAATACCTTTGTATTGATGAGTAAAGTTTCGAGAACCACCAAGAGAAAGATTTAATTGTTTCATTTCAACTTCAATATTTGGGAATGCAGAAGTTTCAAGAAGACCAAGCCAATTATCAGCACTTAATCTTGCTTTGCCACTAGTAAGTGTTGATGGAGCAGGTGCGCCATATCCTCTAATAACGACGAAATCAGCCGCATCTTGAATGGTTAAGGTATGAGCAGGAGTAATAGTAATGCTAGTAGTATCATTAGCAGTAATAGTGTGAATCGAATGAATAGCAGTAGAACTTTCGCTATTGTCATATAATTCTACTTTACAACCAACATAAAGGTTTTCAACCATTCTTACATTGTCGGTCCATAGTGCGTCTGCCACTAATTTTGTTGTTGTTGAACCTGAGTTATTTAAAACAATTTTTAAATCTAATTCCGGTATCATTGTCAGGCTTGCGCCGCTTCCTAAAAATATATCTGTGTTTGCCATGTTATCCTCTCCTTTCCTTTACGAACTTACTAAGGGAGTGTTAATGCGAATCTTTTTGCTTCTATTGTTAATTTATAGCCGAATAAACGCTTACTACGGTCATTACTTTCACTTCTTGAACCTACGAATATTTGATTGAATTTAGAACCATCACTCGCTGTATATCCTGTTCGGCTACGCTCAAGTGCATGACGGGCGACCAAGTATAAAGCCCTTAGCCTATCCCTGCCAAAATTGGCATCAGTACCGGCCCTTTCATCGTGAATGGTTCTTATATGCATAGTAAATGAATATGTTTCATTTCTAACATCAAAGTGAACAGTTGGATATTCAAGGCTTTGAGAGTCTTCAAAGAAGATGATAACATCTTTTGCCGTTAAATCGTATCGAACACCTTTATTCTTTTGTAATGTTCTTACATCAACAAAGTTGGGAATAGCAACATGGTCTGCTGTAATAGTCCCTGCACTTTGTAAAGTAGTCGCAGAAGACGACCAATTGCTGCTAACCAAATCTATGAGAAGGCTGACTTCATCCATTCGTTAATCTCCTTAGACATTTGTTTATTATATTCTCTAAAGAATCTTTCTTGAGCGTTTTGTAAAACTTCCTCGTCACTTAATGAAATGTCAATCCCTAATATCTCGGAAAGTTCCTGTGTTGCTAATTGCCTTTCTTGTTCTATTTTTAAGAATTTTTTAAATTCAACTGCTTGGTTGAGGTTGATATTAAACATTAGTTTCCACCAGTTTTAGCATATTTTCTTGCTGGCCTACCCGATGGACCCCTTTTTATTCTATCAAGAGTTCTTTGCCTTTTTTCATTTTCTTCTTTGATTCTTCTCGCAACTTCTTCTGTTGGAGTTTCTTTATTCTTTTTACTTCTTGCTAACATTTGAGCATTAGTAAATTTTCTAGGTGGGCCTCTTAATTGCTTTTGTCTTTCTTCAACAGGTGGTTTTATGATTTGTTTTACTTCTTCACTAAGTTGTTCCTTACCTTTGTTTCGTAATTTATTAGCGGCGGCATCTAACCTGCTTTGTTGCCACGCTCTTTGTTTAGAAGATGTTGCTGGAATTGCCCTTCTTTTTGCTGCACTTGTTGGCAATTGTTGGGGCTTTTGTGGAGGCAATTGTTTTTTAGGTGGTGGTGTTTGAGTGATTGGTTTTTGTACTGGCTTTGGTAAATTAGGCTTAGGTTTTTGCACTGGCTTTGGTAAATTAGGCTTAGGTTTATTTTGTCCCATTTGTCGTATAGGTCGCTTAACTGCTCTACCTTCATTTTGTATAACATAATTAGCAACTGCCGGATTGAAACGACCTTTAAACATAGGATGACTATTTACATCATATCCCATTTCTTTTAGAGTTGCCATTAATTGTTCATTAGTTTTAGGAGAATTAGAACCATAGACTTTTATTATATCCATCCAACTCATAATATCACCTTCAATCTAATAGGAAAACCATATCGGACTTCCCCTTGAGTATATCGTATGCTTCCTTTGTGAGTATATCATACTTTTCCTTCGTGGAGATGTTGCCGCCTGTTTCTGCGATTAAAATTGTTTGGTCGTCATGTCTAAGTAATTCAGCCGCAACGAGCATAGTAGCCGCTTTGTGAATTGCAGATGGAACACGACTACTACCTGCAATATAAGTACAAATAATTGAATTCTGTGTATGGTAAGGATAGTCTCTTAAGAAGAAAATGCGCCCCTCATCCCCTATACTCCAAAAAGAACCAAGACGCTTCATATCTTGCATGTCAGTGAACGCAACTGAATCAGTGCTTGAGGTTTGGCCCGCTTTATCCGCAAGAGTGATGGTACAATATGAGCCGTCTTCCCCTGCTAAAAGGCTAGAAATGTTCACTTTGTTGCCGTTATCGGGGTCTGTGCTGGCATAGAAGAAATCACTTATGTTAAGGCCATTAGGTGAAGAAGTCAATACTTTGTCTCTTGTTGCTCCTGTGAACTGTGCTGTCTTTGAAGGATATTCTTCATTGATTAAATGGCAAATCTCTTGAGCCGTTGTTTTTGAACCGAAACCATTATGGAATGTATTATGTGCGGCTAATGAACCTTC
>VMHT01072796.1_pt1 | contig 14984 bp, 20 predicted proteins | sample 4693611 | NCBI WGS metagenome assembly VMHT01 (sample SAMN12280063, study PRJNA550983) | marine metagenome | isolation source: seawater sampled from same location over 5 years 0.02-0.2 micron viral filtrate | place: USA: collected off the coast of southern California halfway between the port... ... | reverse complement strand
GACCCGTACCCATCCTTCTGTTTACATTCGGCTGGCTTTTCGCGGTCGAGCAGCGGACGAGTCCTAGTTGATAGGTTTGAGATGTCATGGTGAAACAGCAGTCAGATAAGTTCGTGCAAGTCGGCGATCGTTCGATGGGCAAGCGTAACAACGCGAAGAAGCTTGAGAACGAGTCCGATGGTGCTTGGCTTCGTTGGAAGACGCGTTCTCGGTGTGCTCGTGCGATTAGGTTCATTGAAACGTATTGCCGATCTCCGAAAGGGTACGGAGCAGGGAAACCTCTTAAGCTTGCTCCGTATCAGAAGGAATGGCTTGAACAGGTTTTAAGTAACGACGTGTCGGCTGCTGTGATGTCGGTTGGTCGTGGGAACGGCAAGTCGACGTTCCTCGCTGCGCTTGGTATCTGGGCTTTGTTTGATCCAGATGATTCGGGTGCTCCACAGATTCCGATTGTTGCGACAACGATCCAGCAGGCTGTGACATCTGTGTACGGTGTGGCGCTCGCGATGGTTCGTGAAGAGTGGGAGTTGTCGTCTCGGTGTTTTATTTACACTGGTATCGGTTCGCAGCGGATTATGACTCCGTTGAATTACGGCGAGTTGTTTCCTCGTTCGAATGAACCTGATTCTTTGCAGGGTTTAGATATGTCGCTTGGGATTGTTGACGAGATTGGTTTCATGCCTGTTGATTCATGGCAGTCAATGTTGTTGGCTTCAGGTAAGCGACCTTCGTCTCTTGTTGTTGGTATTGGTACACCTGGTTTGGATAAGCGTAACGCTTTGTGGGAAACACGTGAGCGTGTTCGTCATGGACAGTTGCCGAATGGTTTCGTGTTCACCGAGTTCGCTGGTGACGATGGCTGTGATATTCGTGACCAGTCACAGTGGGAGAAAGCTAATCCTGCGTTGGAGCACGGGTACATGAATCGTAAAGCTTTGGAGATGGCGGTTGAGATGTCACCCGAGTCTCATTTCCGTATCTTCCGGTTGGGTCAATGGTTCGAGGGTGCTGATTGCTGGCTTGGTCAAGACGGTAAAGCTGTTTGGGATTCTCTTGAGTCTCCGTTCGACATGGTTGACGGTGCCGCTACATGGATTGGTGTTGACGTTGCGTTGCGTCATGATTCAACCGCTGTTGTGTGGGTTCAGCAGGACGAGGATGGTGTTTGGCATTCTGATGCAAAGATTTGGAATCCAACCGCGGATGGTTCGTTGGACGTGTCGGATGTGATGGCGTTTTTGCGTGAGCTTAGCGACCGGTTTGATGTGCGCGAGGTTTCGTTTGATCCAAGGTTTTTTGATTTACCTGCGCAAATGTTGTTGGACGAGGGGTTGCCGATGGTTGAGATTCCTCAGAGTTTGCAGCGTATGACTCCTGCTGTTGGTGCAACGTTCGAAGCGATTAAGCGTGGAGAGTTGTTGCATGCCCCTAACGCGGAGTTCACTGCTCACGTGTTGAACGCGATTCCTAAGATGAACGAAACAGGTTTCACGTTGTCGAAAGGCAAGTCGCGTGGAAAGATCGACGGCGCTGTGGCGTTGTGTATCGCTTTTCATCGAGCGAACGCTCGTGAGCAGTTGTCCACGAGTGGCGCAGAGGTATGGGCGGCGTTTAGTTAATGAAAGGATTTTTTGTTGTGAAAGCGGTTTTGTTGCAAGCTTCCGGGTTAGCATTGGTGTCTGTTGGCGCAGGTTTAATGTTTTTGCCTGCTGGTATTATTACTGCAGGTGTTGCTATGACATTGTTCGGTTTATCATTGGAGCGAGAGTAGATGCTTGCGAAGTTGTTCGCACAAGAGTCCAGGTCACAAGGTTTGTCTTGGAACGATTACATGCGGTTGTTCGAGAATTTCTCGTTTAACGGTAATCGCTATGTGTCTCCTGCCGTGAGTTCAACCGAGTTGACAGCGTTGCAAGGTCAAGTGAATCCGATTGTTGCTGCTTGTATTCATGCTCGGATGCTTGTGTTCAGCGAGGCTCGTTTCCAGTGGCAGCGTTTCCAGGATGGGCAGTCAGGTAATTTGTTTGGTAACCAGGAGCTCGCTGCCGTTGAGCGTCCATGGGTTAACGCAACAACAGGCGATTTGTTGTCGCGTATGGTTATTGACGCCGATTTGTATGGCAACAGCTATTGGATTAAACGTGAAACACGGTTTGGTCCTGAGCTTGTACGTTTGGATCCTGCTCGTACGATGATTGTCACAGGTGACGTGGTTTCAAGTGAAACCGGTCGTTCATACGGTAGCGAGCTTGTTGGCTATTCCGTGGTTGACGAGTTGAATAACGAGCAAGCGTTCTTTCTCGCTGAAGAGGTTTGCCACTTTAAACCGTTGCCTGATCCGATGCACATGTTCCGTGGTCGTACATGGTTGTCAACTGTTTTAGAGGACGTGACATCTGACGATCAGTTCAGCAGGTACAAGCATTCGTTTATGCGTAACAGCGCGACACCTAATCTTGTTGTGTCGTTTGATCCAACAGTGACAAAGGAAGCGTTCGAGACTTTCGTGTCGAATATGGATGCTTCGCATAAAGGTGTTGATCGAGCGTTCAAAACGTTGTATCTTGGTGGCGGCGCTGACGTGAAAGTGATTGGCGCCAATTTTGAGCAGTTGAATTTGAAAGCGGTTCAAGGTGCAGGTGAAACCAGGATTGCTGCTGCAGCTGGTGTACCGGCGTCTTATCTCGGTATCAGCGAGGGTTTAGCTGGTTCCGCGTTGAATTCAGGTAACTATGTTGCTGCTCGTCGCAGGTTCGCGGATGGAACGATTCGTCCGTTGTGGCGTTCCGCTGCTGCTGCTCTCGAGAGCTTGTTAGTGAAACCTGATGCGAGTGTTCGACTCTGGTACGATGATCGTGACGTTGCGTTTCTTCAAGAAGACGTGTTGGACGCAGCTGATATTAAAGCTCGTGAAGCTACAACCATGGAATCTTTGGTGCGAGCGGGGTTTGATCCGACTACGATTGTTGACGCCGTGACCTCTGGTGATTTCACTAAGCTTGTTCACAGCGGTTTGTATTCTGTTCAGTTGCAGCCGTTGCCGATAGATGAATCAGGTAATCCTGTTGTAGCCGAGGACGAGCAGTGAAAGTACCGGAAGAGATGTGGCGCGAAGCCGCGAATTTTGTTCTTGACGCTGAAGGCAAGATCGACGACGAGCTAAAGGATGTCGCTATATCGTTTGCTTGTGGAACGTTAACATCAGACGAGTTTGGTGATGCTCGTAGCTGGTTTAACGGTTTGCATTTAACAGATGGTGACGTTCTCGATAACGCCGAGTCGCTTGCTCGTGGTGTTAGCATTGAAACAATTAACGTTGCCAAATCGTTTTTTAAGGATGAAACAATGAATGATGTCATGGTTCAACGAGACACGGACAACCTTGTTCGTCAAGTTGATTTCCGAGCTAAAGCTTCGGATGGTTTAACGCTTGACGGTTATGGCGCCGTGTTTAACGAGTGGACAGATATATCTGACTTCGCTGGCGAGTATCGTGAGCGTATTCTTCCAGGTGCGTTCAAGCGCACGCTTGGTATGCGCACACCTGTGTTGCAGTTTGATCATGGTGCACATCCGTTGATCGGTTCGATTCCGTTGGGTCGTATCACGTCTATCTCAGAGGATTCACACGGTTTGCGTGTGAAAGCAAAGTTGAGTGACAATTGGCTTGTTGAACCTGTGCGTGACGCTATTCGTGACGGTGGTGTTACAGGCATGTCGTTCAGGTTCCGTGTTGTTGACGAGGATTGGTCTCGTGGCAAAGACGGTGTTGATGAACGTTCGATCAGCGAGATCGAGCTGTACGAGGTTGGACCTGTTGTGTTCCCTGCTTACGAGCAGACAACTGTTGGTGTTCGTTCTCGTGACGCGCTACAAGCTTTAACGGATCCTGATGTTCGTTCAGAGATCGCTCGTCTTTTAACTAACGGCACCGATGTTTCATCGCTCGCCGATTCTGATACCTCGGATGATATCCACGTATCGGATTCCGATGCTCCGGCTGTTAGCCACGCTAGGACTGTTAATCAACGAAAGGCTGTTGCCTTTCTTTCACACCGTAAGGATTAGAAATGTCTATTGAAAATTTCAATTCTGAAATCGAAGAACTTCGTTCACAAGTTCTCGAGCTTTCAGAGAAAGAAGAAATCACCGAGGAAGAAGATCTCCAGCTTGACGAGCGTTTGTCACAGCTCGAGGTTCTTCTCGAGAAGCGCGCTAAGCTTGTTGAGCGTGAAGCTCGTGTAGCAGCTGCACGCGAGGTTGCCACTGAGCGTGCAACCGGTTTCGATGCACCACAGGTTGTGCGCGAAGTTGAAACCGAGCTTGATCTCAACATGGCAAGCAAGCAGCAGATCCGTGACGCAGCGTTCAAGCTTCTTGATCAAAACGGTTCACATCTCAGTGCACGTGGCGGTGACCATGTTGACGCTCTTCTGCGTTCATCGAATGGTAACTCGAACGGTTCGTTTGTTGCGAAGCGCATGGTTCTCACTGAGAGCGACGCGTATCGTTCAGCTTTCCAGAAGGGTGTCACCCAGTCACATCCAGCGTTCACCGCTGATGAAGCTCGTGCTCTCGATGAGTACCGCGCAATGTCAGAAGGAACAGACAGTGAAGGTGGTTTCGGTATCCCAGTGTTGATCGACCCGTCGATCGTGTTGACCTCAGGTGAAACCGCTGCACCGGTTCTTGATATCAGCCGCACTGTGACGATCACCACTGACGAGTGGAAAGGTGTTTCATCTGCTGGTGTTTCATGGTCATATGACGCTGAAGCCGCTGAGGTTTCAGATGATTCACCGACGCTCGCGCAGCCAACCGTTCCGGTTTACTCTGCACGTGGTTTCATTCCATACTCGATCGAGGTTGGAGCCGACTACCCAGCGTTCGCAGTTGAAATGCGTCGCTTGTTGGACGCCGGTTACATCGATCTTGTTGCACAGCAAACGATCACTGGTTCAGGTTCATCACAGCCAACCGGTATTTTCACTGCGCTTGACGCGAACACCAATGTTGAGGTTGCAACAGCATCAGCTGGTACGTTCGCTGCAGCTGATTTGCTTGCCACATGGAAGTCGCTCCCAGAGCGTTACCGTGCGAATGCAACCTGGATCATGTCAACCGATGTTGAGAACGAGATTCGTTCGTTCGCAGCTGGAGCTGACTCTGCTTACTACACTGTTGATCTCTCAGCAGGTGGCATCGGCACGTTGTTCGGTCGTCCGATCCGTACAACCGACTATGCCCCAGAGTTCACTGGTGCAGCTGGCAATATCCTTGTTGTTGGTGATTTCTCGAACTTCCTGGTTGCGCAGCGCGCAGGCATGTCGATCGAGTTGATCCCGCATTTGTTTGCTACGGGCAACAATCGCCCAACCGGTCAGCGTGGATGGTTCGCCTATGCACGTCACGGTTTCGATAGCATCAACGATCTCGGCTTCCGCATCCTGCAGACCGCCTGATTCGTTGAACAGTCGTCTCGTCCCACTAGAACTAGTGCAGTCTCCTAGTGGGACGAGACACTCTATTTGAAAGGTTTTTAATAATGGCAAACGTTGTAGCTAAGCTCACGTGTGTGACAACTTTGAAAGACGGCACACGTGTTCGTGTTCGCACAGGAATGGCGTTCGAATCAACTAGCGCTGTTGTGAAAGAGAAGCCTGAGTTGTTTGACATGGGTTCTAAGCCTGTTGAGAAAGCAACAAAGGCACCAGGTGAGGTTCGTAAAACTTCACGTGCTAAGAAAGTTGAGAGCTCCGACAGCGAGTGATATGATCTCGTTGAAGGAGTATTGCAATGGCTGATCTTGTTGAGCTATCAGATCTAAAAGAAATCCTCGGCATCAGCGACACGGTTGATGACGCAAGGTTGCAGGCTTCTATTGATGCTGCAACAACAATGGTTCAAGCTTATTGTGATCGGCAGTTCATTGTTGACGATGACCCAGTGGTACGCGTGTTTGTTGCGTCTACACCTTGGATCGTGCATATCGATGATGTCGCTACAACAACAGGTCTCGTGGTTAAAACAGATGAGGATTCTGACGGCGTGTTTGAAACCACGTGGTCAACAACTGATTACCAGCTTGAACCTGTTAACGGTCGCATGTCAGGTCAGATCTGGCCATATACGCGTATAAGGTCTGTAGAAGCGCGTGAGTGGCCGCTTGATTACGGTAGAGCATTGGTACAAGTCACAGCTAGGTTCGGATGGAACCTGGCTGCTTCAGGTCAATCAGGTCATACGCATAGCTATGTGCCTGGTTCAGTGACCGAGGCAGCGAAGATCCAAGCGATCAGCTTGTACAAATCAGCTGATGCTCCTCTTGGTATCGCAGGGTTCGGTGATATCGGTATCATGCGGTTGCGTCAAGCGATGCACCCTGTCGCGATGGCTCTTTTAGCTCCGTTCCGTAAGGACGCTGTGCAGGTAGCTTGATGTCAGCGTCTATATCTGATCTCGCTCAAGGTCTTGAAACACGGTTGGCGACTATCACAGGGTTACGCGTGTTCGATCATGTGCCTGACGTGTTCGCTGTTCCGTGTTCGTTTGTGTTACCTGAATCCGTGTCATATTGGAACGATTTCTCTGGTGGTCTTGTTGAAGTTCCGTTCACTGTGACAGTTGTTGTTGGTCGTTCATCTGAACGAGCTTCACAGAAATCGTTGTACGCGTTCATGTCGTACTCAGGTGATAAAAGCATTCGAGAAGCTATTGAAGCTGATCGAAGCTTAGGCGGTGTTTGCCAGACGCTCCTGGTTGATTCCGCTAGTAACATTAGAATGGTGTCACAAGGTGATGCCGATTATCTTGCTGTTGATTTTTCTGTCACGGTTCACGCGTGATTCAAAGCGTTTATGATAGGTTGGAATAGTCATGAGTAACACAAAGTTCGAAATCGTTGGTGCGCGTAACGTGTGCGGACGTGAACCCGGTGAGATTGTCACTGAAGACGATCTCGTTGGAGTGGATGTCCAGCATCTTGTTGATGCAGGTCATCTACGTAAAGCAACATCAAAGAAAACCGCTGTCAAAACCGACAGCGCTGAATCAGAGGAGGACTAAGCCTGTGGCCAAGTTCGTCATCACCAACCCTGAGATCACAATCGGCGGCGTCGACCTTTCCGACCATATCGCTTCAGTGACTCTTTCCGAAAACTATGCAGAAGTTGCAACAACCGCTTTCGGTGATACCGCTGTAACGCGGGTCGCTGGTCTCGGTGACCACAGCGTGTCGCTAAGCTTCCACGAGGATTTCGCTTCAAGCGAGGTTCATCAAACGGTTTACCCGCTTGTTGGAGCAACGACCCCTGTCACCGTGAAGCCAACGGGTGACGCGACGTCTGCCGACAACCCACAGTTTAGTGCAACAGTGCTTGTCACCGAGTGGCCGATTCTTGATGGAACCGTTGGCGATCTCGCTTCCGCTTCTATCTCATGGCCTATCTCTGGGGCAATCGCTAAAGCAACCTCGTAACAACTAAAATCATTAGGAGACTGCAATGATCCAAATTAAGGTAGCTGTAACAACCGTCGACGGAAACCGACAGGTGTATCCTGTCACTCCGAAAACTCAGGTTGAGTTCGAACGACAACACAAGATTGGTATCGCAAAAGCGTTCAACCAAGCTGATATTCGAATGGAGTATTTGTATTGGCTTGGTTGGCACGCGTCTAAGCTTGCTGGTTCTAATCCGAAACCGTTCGACGGTTGGCTAGAAGGTGTCGCGTCTATCGATATTGACGACGAGGCAAACGTCCCTTTAGACGAGACAGCGTAACATACCTGGTTGCATCGGCTGCTGTTGCAACAGGGATTTCTCCGTCATCGTTAATGGAGGACTCGAGAATGTTACATGCTATTGTTCAAGTGTTGAACGATAAAGCGAACGAGCAGGAGAAAGCCAGAGCGAAATGAAGAAGACCGACGCTGTTGTTGATTCTCGACAGGTTCGTCGTTCCATTAACCGGCTCACTGATGCTGTTGACAAGAACTCTGCTAAAAGCGAGTTGAAATCAACAAACTTGAAAGCAGCGAAAATCGTTCAAGGCAAATCGGATAACATGGTTCCTGTGTTGACAGGTAAATTGTTGTCAACTCTTCGTTCCTCTGGTACACAGAAGTTTGGTGTTGTTCGAGCAGGCACAGCTAGGGTTCGGTACGCTGGTCCTATCCATTGGGGTTGGCCGAAGAAACGCATCAAGCCTAATCCGTTTTTGTATGACGCCGTGAACGATGAGAGCATTCGTTCCGAGGTGATGCAAACCTATAATAAGAACCTTTCTAAGCTCATCAAAAAGTATGATCTAGACTGATGGCTAAAGGCAAGAACTCTATTGAAGTTCGCGTTAGCGCGAACACTGCCCAGTTTGCACAAGGGATGCAACGGGCTCAAAGCTCGATCACCGATTTCGGTAAGAAGGTTGGAGCCGGTTTAGCTATTGGTGCCGGTGCTATTGCAGCGTTCGCTGCGAAAGGTTTAGGCGATTTCGCTTCGTTCCAAACCGGAATGAACGAAGTGTTTACGCTTCTTCCAGGTGAGTCACAAGCAGCGTTCGACAAGCTCACTGGTCAAACCAAGGATTTCTCCAAGGAGTTCGGTGTTTTACCGAACGATGTTATCCCATCGTTGTACCAGGCTTTGTCAGCTGGTGTTCCGAAGGATAACGTTTTCGAGTTTCTTGAAACAGCTCAGATGGCCGCTAAAGGTGGTGTCACGAGTTTAGAAACAGCTGTTGACGGTATCTCGTCGGTTGTTAACTCGTACGGTGATGACGTCATTTCCGCTACTGAAGCATCCGACTTGATGTTCACCGCTGTCCGTCTTGGTAAAACAAACTTCGAGGAGTTGTCCGGTTCACTGTTCCAGGTTGCTCCGATTGCATCATCGCTCGGGGTGAACTTTAATACTGTCACTGCTTCTCTCGCTAATCTCACGGCGAAGGGTACACCAACGAAAGTCGCTGCGACGCAAATGAAAAGCGCGTTGTCGGAGCTCGGTAAAGCAGGTTCGAAAGCTGACAAGAATTTCCGTGATCTCACTGGGATCGGTTTCACAGAGTTCCTTGAAACCGAAGGCAATGTTGTTTCCGCTTTTACAACGTTAGCTGAAGGAGCAGAAGAAAGCGGCAAGTCTGTTCTTGACATGTTCGGTTCGATCGAAGCAGGTCAAGCCGTCTTGGCGTTGACCGCTGACGGCGGTGACGCTTTTCTTGAAACGCTCCAAGAGATGGGGGATTCAGCTGGTGCCACCGAGACGGCGTTCGACACAATGGACACCGGGTTACAAGCTTCGCTTGATCGCATCAAAGCTTCGTTGTCAGTGTTGTTCATCGATGTCGGCGAGAAGCTTGCACCCGTGGTTGAAGCAGCTCTCGATAAAATCATTGGTGCATGGAGCGCCGTTTCAGATGCGTACGAAGAAGACGGGTTCGCTGGTGTGTTCGATCTGTTACAGGAACAGATCGCTGAACATGGACCAAAAGTTTTAGCTAAGCTTGGCGGCTGGCTCGAAGATGTTGGTGCATGGTTTGTTGGCACCGCGCTTCCTTGGCTAGGTGAGAAAACACTCGTGCTGCTTGAAGCGCTATGGAACTGGGTGTCAACAGACGGCGTTGAAACACTCGGCAAGCTTTGGGACTGGGTGAAATCCGTTGGCACATGGTTTATCGACGAGGGTCTTCCCTGGCTCGGTGAGAAAACAGCGGAGCTCGCTGATGCACTGTGGAACTGGATTCAAACAGACGGTGTTGACACGATCGCTAAGCTTTGGGATTGGGTTGAATCTCTTGGCACATGGTTCATTGACGAGGGTGTTCCGTATGTCTCTGAGAAAGCCGGTGAGCTTGCTGACGGGTTGATCGACTGGATTCAAACCGATGCTGTTGACGCTATTAGCGCTGCGACAGATTGGATAAACTCGCTTGGTGATTGGATCAAGAACGACGCGTCAGATGTTATCTCCGAGAAAACCGAGGAACTCGGTGAGAAGCTGTGGGAGTGGTTGAACAGCGAGGACCAAAACAACGATACGATTGACGCGGCGAAGGAAGCTATCGGTACTTTCGCTAAAGCTTTCGCAACAGAGTTTCTACCTGCTCTCGGTAAAGCGCTGGCCGAGTCTAACCTGTTGACAGTGAAAGCCATCTTGAATTTGTTTAAAGGCATGTTCGCGGAAGCAGGTAGAACAGCCGCTGACGATTTCTCTGAAGCGTTCTCTGGTGGTGTCTCCAAGAAACTCGCTGGTGTAGCAACGCTCGGTATACCTGGTGCTCTTACTGGTGCAGCTGGTTTCGTTGGCGGTTTGTTCTCCGAGGATGCTGTTCCGTTAACAGGTCGTGTTCCTGGTAGAAGAGCAGCAGGTGGTCTTGTTAGAGGCGGCATGCCGTACATGATCGGTGAGCAGGGACCAGAGATGTTTGTTCCTACAGTGAGCGGGAATGTTGTTCCTAACAACAAGCTTAGAGCCGGTTCAGGTTCACAGCAGCAAATCAATGTCACTGTGAACGCTGGTATTGGAACAGACGGAACACAGGTTGGTCGTCAAATTGTTCAAGTGTTGAACGAGTATGCAGTTAACGGTGGTTCTCGTTTGTCGTCTGATTTGGTGGCATGATGCCTGCTTTTGACGGCGCAACAATCATTGTTGAAATAGCTTTCGGTTACTCGCCTTTGGACGCGTCGCCTCAATGGACAGATGTGTCGGCATATGCGCGTGATGTTCAAATCAGCAGAGGCAAGAAATCGGAATACACAACGTTTGGAGCGGGTAGCGCCAGCATCTCGTTAGATAATTCTGATCGTCGTTTCGACCCGGAGTACACGTCAAGCCCCTATCACGGTGATCTTAAACCGATGGTGCCGATGCGCATACGAGTGAACTACAACAGCGTTGCATACACGTTGTATCACGGTTTTGTCAACGGTTGGCCTACGTCGTATTCGATGCCGAACGTTGACGCCGTATCTCGTTTGCAACTGGTCGACTTGTCTCGCGTGCTGCGTCAAGTTGATGCACCGGTGACACTACAAAAAAGCGTTGTAGACAAATACAAGACGTCGAATAGTTTTTATTGGCCGTTGACTAACCCGACGGCAGGCATCATATACGACGAGATTAACAACGTGGCTGTTGACGTGCACGAGTATTTGTCGTCGAACCCGACCGCTTACGTGTCTGATGTTGCGGCAGGTGACACGGTGTTGATGGCTGCACGTGTAGGTAGTTTGGGTGTCACGTTAGCGAGAGTCGGTTCCGATCCGGTTCCGTTTACTCAAGGAAAATTGAAGGTAGCCGGGTTTGTTGTTGATTCAACGTGTTTCAACCAAGAGTACAATGGCGGGGCGGGTTCTGACGGCGGGAACGTGTTGGCGTTAACGGCTATCAATGACGGCATATATGTTAGCTACAGCGGGTCAAGCATGACTGTCGAATATTCAAACATTACAGACAACGTGCAAGCATCCTATTTCGGCACACCGGGTTACCCCCGTGAGCGCGGCAACTTTGTGTATGTTGTCGCAACTTCAACAACGTTGACAGTCTATCTAAACGGTTCCGTGTTGGCAACTGTCGCCATGACCGCAGGCACACAAAACATTGTGGGCATAGTTAAAACGTTTTTGCAAATTAGAGCTCGAGGAAGTATCGGGCAGGTCTATCTTTCTGACACTGCTATACCGCCAACCGAGCTTTCAGATGCTGTGTTTGGTTTCAGCGGTGAGGACACCGGCACGCGCCTGAACCGTATTCAAGAGTTAACAATTAACGTGCCGTCGTTGTTTGACATCCAAACAGGTGATCAAGCAGTGTCATCGTATTTCACGGCAGGCGCAAACGTTTTAGATCTCGCTGATCAGCTTGCCGCTATCGAGGTTGGCGACGCGTTTGTTTCCAAAGAAAACAAGCTTACGTTCAAAAACCGAACGTCGAAAAGCACAACGAACATTGTCGCGTTGTTCGACGATGAACGAAACGACACTCCGTATTCTGTTATCAACGTTGATGGCCACGCTTTAGATACCATTGTCAATCGTGTTGTCGTGAATTATCGTCACGGTTCTGTAACTGTTGAAGATACGAATAGCATTAACGAGTACGGTGTTTCTCGTCGTAGCGTTGATGCCCTCATGGAAGACAACCCGGAAGCAGCCGAACAGATTGCATCCAACATGTTGTCAAGGTTTGCGCAACCTAAAACACGGATCACTGAGCTTGGTATTAACGTGCGTTCCGATACGAGCAAAGCTTTGCCTGTTGTTTCATCTTTAGAGCTAACAGACAACGTCGCGGTTAAGCTTACGCCTGTTGGTGTAGGTGATCCGTTATGGAGAGCTGTTGTTGTTCAAGGTATTTCTCATAGGATTACACCTGAAACATGGGACACACAGTTGTATTTGGCGCCTGGTAGTATCGATACGAACGGTCCGTTGCTAGTGTTGAACGATGATACTTACGGCAAGCTTAGCTCAGGAAACAAGTTAGGATAACGGCATGGCGACGAATTGGCCGACTAGCGTGCAGGTTGACGACACTGTTACGCCGATGAGCACCGACGAATGGTCGGCGTGGATTGACGCACAGGTAGGCACCGACAAACCCGAAGAAGAGGTTGAGTGATGACAAGTCCGTTTCCGTTTGCGTCTGGCGACGTACTGACAGCAGCCGAACTCAATCAGATAGGCGACCTTCAAACGTGGACGCCTACATTCAATTTCTGCAGCCTCGGTAACGGCACCTACACCGCCGAATATATACAGGTGAATGACCTCGTGTTCTTCAGTTTCTTTTGGACTCTCGGAAGCACTAGCACCATTTCTTCAGGTGTTCGCATCGGTCTACCGGTGCAAGCAAATAGTGCGGCAGGCTACTTCAACAGTATTACAACCGCCCTTGATGTGTCCGCTAGTGAACGACACGTTGGGATTGCGTATTTGCAGGAAAGTGGGAACAACGCTAGACCGATTGTAAACAGGGTAATTAGCGCTTCATCGACTGTCAGAACTTCAAACGCCTACAGTAACAGTTCCCCTTTTACGTGGGGCACCGGGGATCAAATGTGGATCACAGGGACGTACCGAAAAGCATGATGTACGAACTACGAGACGAAGAACTAGACCCCGAAACCATTCCCGACGAGTGGCTACAAGAGCGTATGCGTAACCTACGCAACTTACTACTGGCCAACTGCGACTGGACACAAGTCAACGACGCGCCCGTAGACGGTGAAGCTTGGGCTGATTACCGTCAGGCGTTGCGTGACTTCCCGTCAACGTGGACACCTGCCGAGACCGTCGACTTCCCAGATCCGCCGTCATGATGCGTGTCGCTGTGCTCGTCTTCAGCGTGTCGGCCATTTTGATGATCGGCCTTATAGGGTCAACGAGCTGATGAAAGAAGCTGCCGCTGTCATCGAGTTTGTTGGTAACGGTACCGCTGTTGTTGTCGCGTTGTTGTGGGCACGGGTTGCGTGGCGGGCTGGTATCCAGAGCGGTTCGTTGCTGTTGGTAAGCATTTGTGTGTGGGCGTTGTCGAACTGTTGGTATGCGATCGCGTACTACAACCGTTTGCAAGGTTTAGGTGAATGGTTTGACACGAACTCGAATCAGATCGCAGAAACATTGCAACAAGCTTCAATGGTTTCGACTCCGCTGTTAGCGATCTGGGTGCTATCAGCATTGTTGAAAGGGAGACGGCGACGTGTATAGCCTCGGTGATCTTCCTGCGGCATTTCTGGTGTTCACATCAGCGGCAGTGTTGCTTGTGATTGCGTTCAATTTAGACAGGTCTAACAAAGTGGTAGCGGATGTTGCGTCTGCTTTTGTGGGTGCCGCAGTGTGTGTTGCGGCTGTTGGTTGTATCTATCTGGGTTTCGGGTTAGATGCGGCGTTTGAGGTTGAGGGTTACAGGATTGGTAACACGGTGAGACCGTGGGCTAAAGCTGTTGGCGGTGTGTCGTCGTTCGCGTCCGCTGGTTACGGCATATCTGTGATGCGTTGGGTGAAACAGTATCGGCGTTCTATTAAACAGTGACATTTGTCACCGTGTAGAATGGGTGCATGCAATCAACAAGCTTAAGCATTACCGAGATTCTCGCTCAGTTTGGTGCTGCATCCGCTTTCGCCGGTGTGCTAGCGACTCTTTTGTGGCGTGTGCTCAGGGAATCAAAAGAAGAACGAGCGTCGATTATGAGAATGATGAGCGATGATAATCAACGGAACATCGAGGCTATGAACGGTTTGAAAGATGTTCTCAACGATCTGAACCTCAGCGTCCAGTTCGCTATGAAAGATAACGAGAGGCGTGATCGCAGATGAGCTGGGTTGATAGACAGCGTTCAACGTGGGAACAGCCCGGTTACAAGATTGCCGAGCACACGGACTCACGCTCGGTTGACTGGTCACGTGTCGAGAACATTGTGATCCATTACACCGCAGACAAAACCGCTAACTTGGACACCGCGGAATACCTGCAGAACATGCAACGATCCTATGTTAACGGCAGAGGCTACAGCCTCGGCTATAGCGTTGCTGTCGATCAGCGGGGTGTGTCATGGGAAATCAGGGGTGTTGATTTCATTCCGGCAGCTAACAAGAATTACAACGGTGTCACGTGGGTTGTGTTGTGCATGGTGGACTGGCAAGATGCGTGTAACCGGCAGATGACAGAAACAGTTCGGGATCTCGTGTGGTTCGCTCGCCGTAAGATCGGTCGTGATGTTCCGGTGATCGGTCATCGTGATATCGGTTCTACCCGTTGCCCCGGTGACGGTATTTATACCCAGATCCAAAACCAAGTGTTCGAGCCTCGAGCACCGAAACCGTTAAAGGAATTTGAAATGCAACTTGTTGATCCACCTGCCCGCGTGTACGACTCTCGTAAAAACGACGGTGCGTTCGCTGATCGTGAAACTCGTCGTGTGCAGACCGGCTACCGTGATGCGGTGTTTGTTAATGTCACCGTTGTTGGTGCTAAGGGTGACGG
>VMHT01155649.1_pt1 | contig 14987 bp, 13 predicted proteins | sample 4693611 | NCBI WGS metagenome assembly VMHT01 (sample SAMN12280063, study PRJNA550983) | marine metagenome | isolation source: seawater sampled from same location over 5 years 0.02-0.2 micron viral filtrate | place: USA: collected off the coast of southern California halfway between the port... ... | reverse complement strand
CGTAAAAGTAATCCTAAAGCTAGAGCTTCATTCCGTGCTAGGCATAAGTGTTCTACTGCAAAAGATAAGACTACTGCTCGTTACTGGGCTTGTAGAGATTGGTAAGGAGATAATATGCCAAAAGGTAAAAAAGGTTATTCTGCAAAACAGAAAAAGATTGCACGAGTTGCACCACCTAGAAATAAAATAACTGGAGCTGACTTCAAAGCACTTAAAAAGAAAAAGAGAAAGAAATGAAAATTAAAGGTGTAGATGTATCTAGTTTAACTAAAAGACAACAACAGACTATGAAAAAACATTCTGTGCATCATACAAAAAAACATTTACAATATATGACTAACTCTATGAAAAGAGGAACATCATTTAGTAAAGCACATAAAAATGCACAAAAGAAAGTAGGAAAATAATGGCAAGAGTAAGTTGGATGTGGGGTGGCAAGAGATACTATGGAACTCTAATTCCTAGTAGAGAAACGAAAACACACAGGTTTGCTAGAACAGAAAATGGAAAGATTAAAAGACTTCCAAAGAAAAAATAATGGCAGAACGTAAGACTTGTGCTAATCCAGGTTGTGAAAAAAAATTTACAGCTAAACATAATAATAAAAAATACTGTACTGTTCAATGCAGTCGTAAAGCACAACACAAGCGATCTAAAGAAAAAAAGAAAAAAGATTTTACAACACAGATGACTGTTACTCGTGGAGAGTATTATCAGGATTATATAGAAAACTTTGCAGCAGAGGTAGAAGAAAAACTAATTGCTAAGAATGCTGTAGCTGATATATACGGAGTAAACAAATCAGTTGTAACTAAGATGCACGAAGCATACTTAGTAGATAAAGATAATTTAGAGTTACAAAAAGAATGGGCAACACCTGATGAAGCTGTTAAGTCATTAGGTAAGTTTGAAGATTTTAGAGATAGATACTTCCAAACAGAAACAGGCGATCCATACGAAACAGCAGACTTTCATCAGAAATGGATTAAATCAATATTAAAAGCTATTGATGAAGGTGGCGAACAAATGATTCTCTCTCCACCACGACACGGCAAAACAGACTTACTTACACACTTTGCTGTATGGCAGATATGTAAAAACCCTAATGTAAGAATTATGTGGGTTGGTGGTAATGAGGAGATAGCAAAAAACGCAGTAGGTTCTGTTGTAGATCATTTAGAGCATAACGAAAAACTTATAGAGGATTTCTGTGGTCCTAGCAAAACATTTAAACCAAAGAGTAGATCTGGTAAATCTTGGACATCAGGACAGTTTACTGTAGCTAACAGAACTGTAACTGGTATTAAGTCACCTACTATGGTTGCTGTAGGTAAAGGTGGTAAGATTCTTTCACGTGACTGTGACTTGATTATTGCAGATGACATTGAGGATCACAGCACAACAATACAACCTAGTGCTAGAGAACAAACAAGACAATGGTGGACAACAACTCTATCATCTCGTAAAGAGGAACACACAGCTATTGTTGTTATAGGGTCAAGACAGCACCCAGAAGATTTATATAATTTTCTTTTAGAAAACCCACAGATGGAAAAGATAGTAGAAGAAGCACATAGTACAGAGTGTGTACTGCCAGAAAATGATGTAGAACTACATAAAGATTGTATGTTATGGTCTAGTAAGCGTAGTTACAAATGGTTACTATCTCGTTTACAAGCTGCTGAAACTACAGGTGGTAAAGCAATATTTGAAATGGTGTATCTAAACAAAGCGTTTGTTGATGGTATTACAATGTTTGATGTAGAAGAAGTAGATATGTGCAGAGATGTAAATAGAACTATTGGGCAGATACCAGCAGGTACACAACTTATTGCAGGACTTGACCCAGCTTCTACAGGTTTCCAAGCCTGTTTCTTGTGGGCAGTAAATACTGAAACAGGAAAAATGTATATGGTAGATATAGAAAATGAAGAAGGTGGTGGTATCATACAAGCCAAAGAAACTATAAAGAAATGGTATGAGAAGTATCATCTTGCACATTGGGTTATAGAGGAGAATGGATTTCAGAGAGCCATACGACAAGATAAAGATTTAAAAGAGTATTGTGCAAGAATGGGTATTTACTTAGAAGGACATCAGACACAAAAAAACAAGTTTGATCCTATCTTTGGTGTTGGAAGTATGAGAGAATTGTTTAAAGAGGAATTAATTAGTTTGCCTTATGGTAGTGCAGAAAGTGAAACTAAGAGTAATATATATCGTAGACAACTAATTTATTTTTCTACAGGTGCTAGTAAGCAATCTGGTAGAAATAACAAGAGTGATGTTGTTATGGCTAGTTGGTTTCCTATGAGAGTTATTAGGAGATTACAAAAAGAAAGACTAGCTGAAGTAGGATTAGATTATGAACCAAGTTTTGGAGAGTGGGATTTAAGCGATATGAACGAAAGCCCTTGGGGTTAAAGTGACACCAGAAGAAATACAATATCAAATAACACAGTTGCACTATGACAATCAAAGTGCATACTCTACTAGAGGTCGTATTCGTGCAATTATGAATGGTGGTCCTGATGGCATTATGGCTTTACTTGGTGATCAACTTACAGGTTTTCAAGATTTTCAAATACCTGTACCTAACTTAATGATGTCAGGTTTAGAACACTTGTCACAAAAGATAGGTCGTATTCCTAACTTAAAAGTAGATGTACCTAACAATAAAGATTCTGACAGAGCTAGAGCTAAAGCAGATAAGATAGCTCGTATCGTAACTTCGTATGATGACACACAAAAACTAGATTTACAAATGCCACAAGTAGGTAGATGGCTACCTGGTTATGGTTTTGCTGTATGGGTTATTAGAGAGAAAAAAGGACCTGATGGTACGCCATATCCTTGTGCAGAATTAAGAGACCCTTACAACTGTTTCCCTGGTTATTTTGGTGCAGACCAACAACCAAAAGAAATGGCTATTGTTCGTAGAGTTCCTAAAGAAGCTCTAGCAAGAACTTATCCAAAATTTGCAGAAAAGATTATGGATAAAGATGGATATGCAACTAATACATTAGGTATAGGTAATGCGTATGCTTCTGCTTATACAGATTCTTACAATGGTAGTTGGGCTAACTCAAATGGCGAAGGTGACTTATTAGCAGAGTATTATAACGAAGAAGGTACATACATATTCCATATGACCTCTGCAACTATTCTTGACTTTATACCAAACCCACTAGATAGTGGACCTTCATTTGTTGTTGCGAAGAAATTTGCTTTTGACAGATTACAAGGACAGTATGACCAGATCATAGGACTTATGGCTTCTATGGCAAAGATTAATGTGATGTCAATAATAGCTATGGAAGATGCAGTCTTTACAGAAACAAACATATCTGGTGAGATAGAATCAGGACAGTATCGTAAAGGTAGATTTGCTGTAAACTATTTAGCTCCAGGTACACAAGTTAGCAAACCTGCATCAAATGTTCCTTATCAAATATTTCAACAAATAGACAGAATAGAACGACAACTACGTGTTGGTGGTTCTTATCCTGTATCTGATGATTCACAAAGTCCACTTAGCTTTGCAACAGGTAGAGGATTAGAAGAACTAGGTGCAAGTATGTCACTTATGATTAGAGAGTATCACACAGTTATGGCTGATGCTATAGAGATGATTGATGCTAAAAGATTAGAGTGGGATCAGAAAATGTATGGTGGAGAATCTAAAGACTTATCTGGTTATTACAACAATCAGTTTTTTAGTGAAAAGTATGAACCATCAAAAGATATACAAGGTGCATACAAGACACGCAGAGTTTATGGTGCTATGGCTGGATATGATGAGCCACAGAAGATTGTAACAGGGCTGCAATTACTCCAAGCAGGTATCATAGACACACAAACACTACAAGAGAACCTTGATGGGTTAGATAACCTCACAACTGTAAACAGTAGAATTACAAAAGAAAAAGCAGATAAAATACTTTTTGATACATTATTGGCTCAGGCACAACAAGGAGATCCTAAAGCAACAATGGCTGTTGTGCAGATAAGAAAGAATCCAGATGATATGCAAAATATTTTGGATAAGTTTTTTACTGCAGAAGAACCAGAAATACCAAATGCAGAACAAGAATTGCTTGGAGGAGGTTCCCTACCACCACAGGGTCCTCCACCAGGCATAGCACAGTTACTACAAGGTATGGGTGGATAATGAATATAAATAGTGACTTTGCAGAAATTGTACACAATTCTTTATATGATGTTGATGAACTAGGTGATGATATATTACTAGAAGAAGATGTATTACAACCTAGAATGTTTCACGATCAAATGCCACCATTAGCTTTTCCTTTTGGATATATGATTATAAGTTCTACATTTATGTTTTACGAAGATGAGGATGAAGATGGCAACGAGAAGTTCTAGTAACAAAGGTACTGATAAAAGAGCATTAAATGTTCCACCTGCTGCTAGAAATTATCAAGATAATACACAAGCTGTACGTAGAATGCCTGGTGTTGCTTATGGTGAACAAAAAGCATTAACAGAACAACAACAAGCTGCACCTTTGTCAAAAGATACAACTCCACAAGCACAACCTAGTGCTGCAAGACCTATGCCACAAATGGATGTATTTGCACAAACACAAAGACCAAGTGAACCTGTTACATCAGGATTACCTTTTGGTCCTGGTGTTACACCAATGACTACACCAGAACAAGGCATTCAAGATGTTAAAAACTTTATTTATGAAAGTTGGTTAGCAACTGGAGATGATAGTTTACTAGAGTTTTTGTAATGGTTTATAACGATTTCTCACAAGACAAAGCTGAAAAATTAAGCAAAATAAATCAAACAAGTTTTAGTGTACCAGAAACAGTTATGGTACAAATGGCTAAAAATAATACTGATGATTCTTTTATAGAAAAAATGACTACTTTTTTTACTAGAAATAAAGTAGGTCCTTTTGAAAGATTAAAAAACTCTATTGCAACACAAACAGGTATAAATCCAGACACAGTATCTTCTTTAAGAGAACTAGGATTAAAAACTACTTTTATGGGAGCACGATCTTTGTGGGAAGATACATTTCCTAGAGTAGGTAGAGCTATATCTTTAAAACAACAAGGTGTATCTGATCCTTGGAAAAAAGCAGATGTTAGTCCTTTTGGCGTATGGAAAGCAGAAAGAGAAAAAGGAAATGTAATTGATTTTGGTTCAGCAATTTTTGGTGACACAAATCCTGAAGATACACAAGAGTATAAAGATTTAATTGACAAAGGTTTTAGTACAGAACAAGCTAGAGCAAAAGTATTGAAAAACAAAGGTAAAAATATATGGACTTTAATAGAAGAAGAATCAAAAAAAGTAGATTTACCAGAAAGTACATCAAGAGCTTTAGCAGCTAGAGGCAAAGGAACACAAGCTACTTTTGGTAGAGTTATGTGGCAACCATTACATTTTATTGTAGGTCCAGAGGATGAAGCATATGATTTTTGGACAGGAACTGTTGATTTAGCTGCAAATATTCTTGACCCTACTTTTATAGTAGGTAAAGCTGTTAAAACTGTAAAAGCAGGTACAAAAATGTTAGCATTGTCAGATGATGCTGCAGCTAGTGTGGGTTTATTAAATGGTTTTGTAAGAAAGTCATTTAGTAAAAGAACAGTAGAGCAAGTAATAGATTCTAAAGATGGCGACAAAATTGCAGAGTTTTTATTAAATAATAAAAACAATCCTGCCACAATACTAGAAAAATCTAATTTTAAATTTGTAAATAAATATATTATGCGTGACCAACAATTAGCAGATACAACAACAAAATTTATGTTAGATTTGCAAACTATAGAAGAAACAGGAGATGCAGGATTAAAAGCTGTTAAAGAACTTTTAAAAACTAATACAAAGGTTGTTGTGTCTGCTACAGAAGGTATGGTTCCTAAATTACAAAAAAATGGAAAACTTACACAGTATTTAGATACTTACTTTGGTCCACAATACAATACAAAATTAAGAGCTAGTAATCCTGATCAGTTGCTTGTCAATTACAGTAAGTTTTTAAAACAAATAGACCCAACAGGTAAAATAGTAGATAGAAATAAAAGATTGTCTGATTTAATTGGTGAGCTAGATGCGTTAGGAACAAAAGACCCATTTTTAAAAGGAAACATAATTATTAATTCAGTTGTAAAAGATATGGGTTCATTAAGACAAGTTATAACAAAAAACTTTGAAGATACAGGTAAGTTAAATGACAGGTCAGAAAAATTAATTAAAAAGGTATTTACTAACTTAGGCAAATATATAGAAGAAGTACCAGACCAAGTAGGTAAAAACAAAAGAGTATATACACAATTAGGTAACTTACCTAATGAACTTAAAAGTCAATGGTCAAGAGAACTTAGTGATAGAGGTTGGTCATCATCAGAAATAACAAAAGGTTTTGACACATTTGCTAATCAACCAATTATAGAATCTGTACTTACAAGAGATTTAACTTTGCCACAACCATCAGAGGTTATAAAACTTGTTAATAGTTTAGATAAAAGTATGAAAGGTAATTTTTTAAGAATGGCTGATATTGTTGGCGAAGTAGGCATAGACAATGCTTTAAATTTCTATGTTGGTAAAGTTTTTAAACCTATTGCATTGTTAAGACCTGCTTGGACAGTTCGTGTTATAGCAGAAGAACAATTAAGAGTTATAGCTGATGGTGTGTTAGGAATTAGAGATAATTATTTAAGTCCTATGAATATATTAGGAAGAATGGGATTAATAGATGTAAGACCTTCTGCTGCTAGGTCTGGTTGGTTAAATAATGGTGTATTTGAAGCAGGTATAGGAGAAGCAGAATCAAGAGCATTTAATAACCTTACAGGTAGATTAAATAGACAAGGTATAGAGTTTGAAACAGTACAAAGAGTAGGTGGAGCAGGAACTGCAACACAAGCAAATACTTCTAAATGGAATCAAGGACAATTTAGAGTTATAAATAATTATTTAGATAGTAGGTTGACAAAAAAATTGCAGAAATAAAAATGTTAGGTCCTGACAATGCTGTATCACAACTAAAAAAATCTAAAGCTACTGAACAACTTATAGATGATTTGTTAGAAGAAGGTAATGAATTAAGAGAAGCTATGTTAGCTATATCTACTAGCACAAACAAAGAAAACATATGGCAAGTATTAACTGACACTACTGACAGAAATTTAATTAAACAATTTTTAAATACATTAGATGATGCAATAACAGCAGACTTATCTAAGAGTGGCGATCTTACAGCAGAGATGTGGGAGTTACTTGCTACTGGTAAATTTAAAAATGCTGATGGCACAGTTATAGACATAAAACAAATAACAAGAGGTTCTGCAACAAAAGCAGAAATAGAATTATTTAATGCTAATCAATTAGATTCAAAAAGAACTAGACAAATAGCAAAAACAAATGCAGATAATCAGAAAAAAGCTATTGATGAATACGTAGCTAAATTTGGTGATGGTTTAACTGAAGATGTAGGATTTAGAACAGTACCTATGGAACTTAAAAGTCCAGGCATAGGACAAAAAATAACCGAGCTAGGTATGGAGTGGTTAATGACTAGACCTACTAACAATATGTCACGAATACCAGTATTTAAATCTACTTATTGGAACAAATCAGCAGAACTTATATCTATTAGTTCAGAAGCAGTAAAACAAAAAATATTAAAGGGTGCTAAAAAAGCTGGTATTAATGATAAACAAATAAAGAAATGGGATAAGTTATATAAATCTGCTGGTGATGAAGGAATAAATGATGCAGAACTTATAGAAATATTTGCTAAAGGTGCTGCTGTACAAAAAACAAAAGATTTATTGTACGACATAACTGAAAGCAGAAGATTCTGGGATGTTGCAAGGTGGATATTTCCTTTCGGTAATGCGTATCAAGAAGTATTGACAACTTGGTTAGGATTGCTTGGTACAAACCCTGGTATTGTATCAAGAGGTTCAACTATATGGAATGGTGCAACACAACCAACAGATACATTAGAAGATACAGGCAAAGGTTTCTTTTATGAAAATCCTACTAACGGATCAGTAGTATTTAATTATCCTGGTACAGGAATAGTACAAGATTGGATGTTTGGCGATTCAGAAAATCCTTTAGATGTTAATGTAAATTTACCTGTGTATGCACAAAGTTTAAATATAGCTGCGACAATACTTCCTGGTTTTGGTCCTGTCATAAGGCTACCTGCTGCATTTTACTTTAGAAATTACCCAGAAGATAGTTTTGCAAACGAAATTATTTTTGGTGACTTTCCTGCACCAAACATAAAAGAACCTGGAGATATAGCTAGAGCTGCTGGTGTTGTTCCTGCGTGGATGGATAAATTTTATAAAGTAGCTTTTAACAAAGAAGAAAACTCGCAAGGTATATTTGGTAATACTGTTATGGACACATACGAAGCATTATTATATGCAGGTCTTATTGATGACAGTAATGAAGATGGTTTTAAAAAAGGTATGAATTTAGCTGTAGATAAAGCAAAAGGATTATTTTATATTAGAGCAGTATCGCAGATGTTAGGTCCTTCAGGTGTTGCTACTCCAATATACGAAATAACACCAGGAAATTCTCGTATGTTTTTCTTGGAAACTCTAGCAGATGAATACAGAAGTATTAAAGCATCTAACAATTATGATGACACACAAGCATTAAAAGTATTTACTGATAGATATGGATTTAATCCACTTGCTTTAACTGTATCTAAAACTATATCTATAGAAAAATTCCCAACTACAGAAGATAGTTATAAATGGTATCAGCAGAACAGAGAAGTCTATGAAGATTATCCTTATGTTGCTTGGTATTTAGACCCACCACCAGAATACGCAGAGTTTTCATTTACTGCATATAGAGAAGGATTGTTTGAGGGCAAAAGACAATATCGTACACCTGAACAATGGGCAATAGCTAAAAATAAATTACTTGGTGCTGTAGCATTAGATAAGTTTGAAAGAGATTTAGGTATTGTAGGAAACAGCACAGAAGCTGCTAGATATGTTAGAAACAGATACAAAAAAGAACTTATGGATAAGTATTGGGGTTATGGGCAACCTAACATTGTCGGATCACCTAACAAACCAACTATAGATATGCAAATAACACAATTAGAAAAAATGGTAAATGACCCTAAATTACAAAACAATAAACAAGTTATTACAATAAATAAATATTTAAAGCAAAGACAAACTGTAATTGATTTATTAGTAGATCAGGGTGAATCAGAAACAGCTTGGAAACAATCTAATAAATATATTGCAGTAAGGCAAATATTAAGAAAATATGCTGATAATCTTGTAGATGAAAATCCAGATTTTGGTCCTATTTTTGACCAATTATTGGCAAAAGAGTTACAACCAGAATATGAAGATGATTTGTTGCTACAATTAAATCAAGGTAATAATAGATAATTATGGATGAACTGTTAAAAAAATTTAAAAATGAAATACTTACTCTTATAGATAGAGGAGTTGTTGGTAGTACAAGATTTGTACCTACTCCTGAACAAATTAACTCAATTATGTTAGCTGAAACTTATATGGATGCTAAAGAAGCTGCATTATCTTATGGCTGGAATGACTATGTAAGTATGTTTGAAGCAAGAAATGAAACTGATGTATCACCTGAAGAAGAAATGATTATGCAATTAAGTAAAGAATTGCAAGAGTTACAAGCATCAGATAATCCATTTATAGGTGTTGAAGGCGATACAAAGATAATGTATCAAGGTGTAGAAACAACAATAGCTGATTATGGTGACAATTTCTATAAAAATAATGACAATGATTTTGAATTTTTAAATTCTTCACCAGAACAAATAATGGAATTACAAGCTGACTTAGTTAATGCAGGATTGTTAGGTCCTAAAGTAGGAAAACCTTTTAGACCTGGTGTGTGGAATCCAAAATTAGAAGGCGATATAATGTTTAGTTTAATGTCACAAGCTAATGCTATAGGTATAGGTAAAAAAGAAAATGGTTGGCAAAATGTATTAGAAAGTTATATACAGAATCCTGTTGCTATGGGATTACAAGTTGATCCATACTTACCACCAGATTATGACAGTATTGCAACAAGTGTAAATAATTTATTTAAACAACAATTAGGCAGAGACCCAATGCCATACGAGTTAAAGTTGTTAGCTAATACTTATATGTCAGAAACAGAAAAAGCATATAACCAAAAAGTTATGTTATTAGAAGAAGCAAATAATATGGTTGCTACTCCTGATAACTTAATGGAGTATGGTAATCACATACAGAAAAAAATAATAGAAGAACAAGGTTTAACAGAAATAGATCCTGGTGCTGGTATGTTTGCAAAGTTTCAACAAATAACTGCTGAAGAACAAGAAAGGTTAAAAGATTATGGTGATATTCAAAAAACTAATAGTCTCATTCTTAATAGCATCACAGGTGCTCCAAGGTAATATTATGGAAGTAGATAGAGATATTATGAATACAAATCCAGCTTTAATAGATATATATTTAAGTGCATTGAAAATGAAAGAAAGCACAAACAATTATCTAGCTAAACACTCACCTAGTGTTATAGAAGATTTTGTTACAGGAAAACCTATACGAGTACAAGCATTAGGTGCTTATGGAATACTTGATATAAATTGGGATGTGTGGTCTAAACAAGCAGGACTTGCTGGTGCTGACTGGAAAGATAAAGCTGCACAAGATGCAGTAGCTAAATACAAAGTACAAGAGTATTTTAATAAATTTGGTTCTTGGGATTTAGTATCTGTTGCTTGGTTTGCAGGACCTGGAGATGCAAGAGATTTAAAAAATACAGGAACATTAGATATGAGCCAACAAGATTCTAATGGAACAGATATTGCTGATTATATTGCTGGTATGAATAAATTAATTGGTGAAGAACTAATGAATATAGAAGTTCCTATGGAAACTTTTGAAACACCAAGAATATACTCTGGTCCTGTAGAAGTACAAGGTGCTAATCAAGATCAAGATACAGTATTTGCAGCACAAATTTTAAATTCATTAACTAAAGCAAATGCAGGTGGAGTAAGACCTAGTTTAGATGGTGATTATAAATCACAAGTACCAGCAGCAGCAGGTGAAATGGATGTTACTAAACTTAAAACACAAATAAGAAGAAACGAGAAGAAGTAATGGCACAAGTTGTTGTATATGGACCTAATGGAGCTAGGACTACTGCTAATACAGAGAAAAGACCTGGTGAAAAAAAATCAGAGTATGAAAGACTGTTAGCTGGTGAAATAAAAGGTAGAGAAGGTTACGCAGGTGCAACACAAGCAGAACCATTAACAGAAGATTATCCTGGTGATTATGGTGGTGAAGATGCTTCTACTCCAGTAAATCAAAGAGAAAGTGTAGTAGGAGTAGGTAATACAGATTACGATAAGAAAGATTATTCTTTTGCTGGTCCTGGTCCAACACTAAATATTCCTGATCCATCTGGTACAGATGAACCAACAGCAAGTCCAGGACAAGCATCTGAACAGTTTTCACAACTTGTTGATTCTGGACAAAGAGATTTTTTAAACATACCTGAAAATGCTTTTTTATGGGATGTTGATGGAACACTATATTTAGCTTATGAAGTTCCTGGTTCTGGTGGAGAAGTATATGATGGAGAACCAATGTATATGGCATATACAGTTGTAGAAAACGATTTAATAAAAGCTGGTTTAGTATCTCCAGAAGCACCAACACCAGAAATAAATAGAACAATGCCTAAAGAATTATTTGATTCTACAACTATTGTATTTGGTAATACAAATCAACTTACATCAGAAATAGATAATCCTTTTGCTAGTTTTAGAGAAACAATAAGTGAACAAGCACAAGTTGCACCTTGGATAAAAGATGAAGAAATGTTGTCTTTAATTGCAGAAGCTGCTTTAGAAGGTAGAACTGTTACTGATGCTGAATGGCAATCTACTACTTGGTATCAAACTAATAATGAAACACAAAGAGAATGGCTAAGAACTTTTTACGGAGATCCTACAACTGCTACTGCATTAAAAACAGATGCAGAATTAGCAGTATCTAATTCTTTACGTGCTGCTGGTATAAACAATGTACCAGAATCAGTTAGTAATTGGATGGCTAATCAGTTTGTTACTGGTGCTTGGACAGATGCTTACACAAGTGAACAAATTAAATTGTTTGCAGACCCATTTGCACCAGGTGAAAGAGATAATTCTTTTCAAACATATTTAGATACTGTTACTTTGACTGGTTTAGACAGAACAACAGAAAGAGAAATGGAAGTTGAAGAACTATACAAAAAATGGTTAGGTCCACAATTAGGTCAATTAACTCAAGATGAGATAGCAGAAACAGCAGGTAAATTGAGAAGTGATCCTGACTATCGTGATAAATTAATTAGTTCTCTTAAACAATCAAGACTTGCTGCTTTTAGTAATTACACAAATCCAGAACTTACATATGAAGATATTGCAAGACCTTGGAGAAACTTAACAACTTCTGTTTGGGGTCAGACAGCAGATGAAACACAAGGTTGGTGGCAGGAAATGGTCAAGACTAATGACTTTGCTAAAGCACAAAATACACTTAGAGAAAAAGGTTTAGAACAAGATATTACACAAGTTACAACAGATGCAACACAAGCATTACAACAAGCACTAGGACAAGGCACAGTAAGCCAGTCAGGAGTTAATGTATAATGGCAACTTACGCTGAATTAGCACAGAGTTTATATCCCAATATGCCACCTGATGTATTAGCATTGTTTGCTAGTGAGTGGTCAAGAACAGGCGATCCACAAGTAGCTATTGCAGAAGTAAGAAGAAGTGATGTTTATGAGATAGCATTTCCAGGTAACAAAAGACCAGATGGAACAGTTAAGTTTGATGAAGTAACTTATACAGGACTTAAAGAAAGTTATATAGGTACATTAGCAGAGTATGGTATTCCAAGAAACACATCAGTTGATTTACTAACAGATAGATTTACAGGATTAATAGAAGGTGAAGTATCTGCTAGAGAATTTGCACAGAGAGTAGATGCTGTGTATCAAGGCATACAAGAAAACATACCAGAAGTTACAGAGTTTTATAGAGAAAACTTTGGCTTAGAACTTACACCAGAAGCTATCTTTGTTGGTGCATTAGACCCAACAGTAGGCGAGGAAATAGTTGCAGGTAGAATAACTACTGCACAGATTGGTGGAGAAGCTGCAAGAGCAGGATTTGAAATCACAGGTGATTTTGCACAGAGATTACAAAGAGCTGGTATATCACAAGCACAAGCTAGACAGTTATTTACTTCTGCAGAAACAGAGCTACCAAGATTACAAGAACTACAAACAAGAGGTGGAGTAGAAACACCAGATCAGATATCATTAGAGGAATTTACAGAAGCAGCAGTATTCCAAAGTCCTGAAGAACTAGAGGAGATACGACAACTTGAAGCAGAAGAAGCTAGTAGATTTGCACCTGTAGGTGGAGCTGCTAGGCGTGGTGCTAGAGTTACAGGATTAACCGAACAATAAACCTTGACATACTACATATAGTGGTATAATTAAATTGTCGCATAGTGGTAGTCTGCGAATATAAATTGACTCTGCACCTCCAGTTTATATCTGGCGTGTAAACTGTGTATTTCAATTCGCCTAGTATCTGAATAGCCGAAAGTGGCTGACAATTTTTGTTATTCTGTATTATTATTTGTCGCCTATCACATCATTATCCCAAGGATGGTGTAGCTAGTAGAAAACTTGGAGTAGGAGAAATAATGGAAAACGAAGTAGAAAATACAGTAGAGGATATGCAAGAAGATAACAATGCGATTAAGCAAATGCGTGAACGTATTAAAGAGCTTGAATCAGTAGAGAAAGAATTTAAGTCTGTAAAGATGGCTAACGCTATCCAAGATGCAGGTTTTGATCCTCAATCTGGTGAAGGTAAAGCACTTAAAGACTTGTATAAAGGTGAGTTAGAAGCAAATGCTATAAAAGAGTTTGCATCTAATTATGGTTGGGGTAATGCTCCAGCTGAACCAACTCAAGAAGAACTACAAAGACAAAGAGTTGTTTCTGGTCAAGATAGTTTAGATACTGTTATAGAAGCATCAGTTCCTGTAGAACCTGTAGGTCTTGATGACCAAATTGCACAAGCACAACAAGATGGTGATTGGCAAACAAGTTCTAATCTCAAAGCAGATAAATTAAGATCACTAACTCAAAAAAAGTAAAGGAGATTTAAAATGGGTGCAGTATCAGGATTGGGAGATTCATACGATCTTCCTAATTACGTGGGTGAGTTATTTAACATAACACCTAACGATACACCTTTCCTTTCTGCTATTGGTGGAATGACTGGAGGTAAATCAGTTACCTCTAAACAGTTCACCTGGCAAACAGTTGACAATGCAACAGCAGCTCAAACAGTAGTAGCTGAAGGTGCAGATGCAACTTTCGCAGAGAGAAGCAGATCTGAAGTAACTAACGTTACTCAAATTATGCAATATGGTGTACACGTTTCCTACACAAAACAAGCAGCTGTAGGCAACCTTAACGGAGAATCTATTATAGGAAATCAGCCAGTTCAAGATGAATTGTCTTTCCAACTAGATATGGCTATGAAAAGAGCAGCCAGAGACATTGAGTTCTCTTTCCTAAGAGGTTCATATGTTGCTGACACAAACGTAGGAACAGCAAGAAAAACAAGAGGAATGTTATCAGCTATCGCTACTAACGAAGTAGCAGGTGGTAACGCAGCTCTTGATCAAGCAAAAGTAAATGCTTTGATGAAAGCTATGGCAGATTCAGGAGCTCCATTCGAGCAACCTGTAATTATGGCTAACGCTTTCCAAAAGCAAAAACTATCTTCAATCTATTCAAGTGCTTTAGCACTTGCACCAAGAGATAGAAACTATGGTGGTGTTAATATCAACACTATAGAAACTGACTTTGGTGAAGTAGGTATTGTCTATAGCAGACACTTACCAGCTGAAGAT
>VMHT01062337.1_pt1 | contig 14993 bp, 16 predicted proteins | sample 4693611 | NCBI WGS metagenome assembly VMHT01 (sample SAMN12280063, study PRJNA550983) | marine metagenome | isolation source: seawater sampled from same location over 5 years 0.02-0.2 micron viral filtrate | place: USA: collected off the coast of southern California halfway between the port... ... | reverse complement strand
TCTGGATGACGCATGGTCTCACGAGAAGATCGAAAGCACGAAGGAGGGTGAGGTGTATGCCATCACCAATCCGGCGTGGCCTGAGTGGATAAAGATCGGCAAGGCAGTCAGGGCAGATGATCGCCTCAACGGCTATCAGACTTCATCACCACACAGAGACTATGAGATTCTTGCACGTATCTCTGTAGACAATCGGCACGAGAAAGAACTTGAAATGCACAAGCGTTTCGAGGACAATGCCAGTGACCGCAAGGGTGAGTGGTTCAAGACCGACGAGTCCACAGCAATTCTTTTATTCCTAGAGGAAACCGATGCTACAAGTAAAGATAACTCCTGAAATCATAGCACGTGCCAAAAAGAAAGCTGCCACTGTAGGCAATCTACAGGGCAGCATCACGGGTAGCTTGAGTCATGTTGTTGGTGCGATAGGCGAGATCATCGTGGCTGACGCTATGGGTGCAGACCAGTCGAATACCTACGACTATGATTTGGTGAGGGACGGGGAGCGGATCGACGTGAAAACGAAACGCTGCAATACCCGTCCCTTTCCACACTACGATTGTTCGGTGGCTGCACACGGGGCCAAACAGGATTGCGACAGTTATGTGTTTGTACGCATCCTGACCGATTCATCGCAGGCGTGGATACTGGGCAAGATTCCGAAGCAAGACTTCTACACGAAGGCAACGAAATACCAGAGGGGCGACGTAGACCCCGCAAACGGCTTCACGTTCAAGGCCGATTGTTACAATCTACCTATTAGTGAGTTGTCTGATGTCAAACAAAGCGTCTCTGTTTAAGTTCGAAGCGAACCTCCTTACCAACGGAAAGGTCGAGTTGCTCTGTGAATCTGTGAGGCCCGAAGAGTTCGAGGGCGTGATCAACAACGGCCTGCCGGAGTATGACGGGGCACACTCCATAGCAAGCCTGTTGCGATACCTAAAGTCTTGGTCAGATGAGGCGATAGATAAGTCAGCCAGATATATCTAGCTTTTGCCCTTGCCGTCTGCAGCAAAGTCAGGGACCATCTCACCGGCCTTGTTCTTGACCATAGTCATGCCGCCGCCTGCCATCATCTTCGGACCCTGCATCATCGTGTTCTGCATCTGATTCTGCTGACCCTGTGTGGCAGTCATCATGCCACCCGCTTGAGCCTTCTTGCGGGTTTTCTTTTTGGTGGTAGCCATGCCGCCGTACATCATAGGCTTACGCTTTGCAGCCCCGCCGTACATCATGCCCTTGCGCTGGCCGTTGGTGTATGTTTTCATCTTAGTCGTCCTCTTCTTCCTCTGGGAGTTCAAGTAATTGATCTAGGTATTGTCTGCCTTCTTCACCAAGCTGACCCAGTTCGGATATCACGAAGTCAGTTACAAGATTGTCGAAGGTATCTAAGTCTGCCTTAGTCATAGTCTTAGGGAACTTTATCATGCGAAGCATAATGTCTGATGCTTCTTTATTGCCTGCTGCAAGTTTCATCAGGTCTAGTCCGGCCTGAGAGGCTAGGGACACACCAAATTCTGCTGCTACGTACTGGGGTGAAACCATGCCCCTTGCAAGGTTGAATGCACGAGAGATAAGTTGGTTAGTGCCCATAGGACGCACGACGTTGTCAATAGTTGGCTCTAAGCCCTGTTGACGACTGACATATGCCATCTCTTCGCTCAAGGTTTCAGCAATGTCTGATATGAATTGTTGGTGATCAGAGTCTATGTAGCGTCCTAAAATATTCTGTACATTGTCTTTGTCCAGAGCATCTACAACCATCTCTGGAGTGTACATAGCCATGTTTGCATGTTCTTGTCCGTTCACACCAATACTCTTTTTACCCTGAACAGGAGATAGTCCTCCATAATCCATGATCCCCCGAATTATAAGATAGGACATGCCCCTATCGAATGCCTCTTCCGTGCTATAAGTGCGCCCCTTGAAAGTAAACCTGTCACCTGTTCTTGTTAAAATTTCGTCGCGTAAATCATCAATAGATTTGGCAGTCCCGTTTACAACAAACTCCTCAAAGAATGCTCGTGGATTTTTCTTACCAACAAATTGATTGATGAGAAACTCTCCGTCGCTTTGGATGCTGGTATCAGAAATAACTTTACTACGAACAGCCTCTATCTGTGTGGCTACTCTGTTTTGATACTTTTTGTAGTCCTCAAGTATCACCATGTCGCTAGGATCGCCGTCACCGGATCGTGCCCTATTCAGGATATTGGCTATACCCGTATCCTGCTCTAGCATATCATCCAGATCGACAAGCTTCATGCGTATTGTTTTGGTGCCACCTGTAACTTTGTCGGGTACTTTTACAGCTACAGTCAGAGCCTGTTGTACTTCGTTCAAATTCTCAATGCTTGCCCAGTCGTAACCACCCCCCTGTACTGCAGCTAGGGAGGAAGAGCGTTGTTGCAACTGACGGGCTGCATCTTTGCCCCACTTAGCGTACACAACTTCTTCTAGCACGTTCTTTACAAGGTTGAAGTCTCTCTCTCCTGTTTCGGATGACAAATCAAATATAAATTCTACACCGCCCTCGTAGGCAATGTCGCTGAACTCTTGGATGAATTGATCACGAATCTTGACAATAGAAGTTATTGCGGCGTCGTCACCACGCACAGCCTTGTTAATGCTATCCGTAAACGGATCGAATGCCTCTAGGGGTGTAATGTTTTTGTAAGCAAGCTGGAACAGACGATCACTTATTACAGCACCCTCTGGGAACTCTTCACCAATTGCAATATCTTCAAACAGGTACGTCTCTGCGCCTTCTGTATCTTCAAATTTTCCTACAGCTTTTTTAGGTCCGTTTTGGGACTTGTGTACTTTACCTAGAGGGCCATTAACGCGCAGCTTGTCAAACCACTCTGTCTGATATATCGCCTTTGCTTTGACCCACTCACCGTGAATATCAGGAGCCTGATCCTTGATAAGCTGCTCTACACTGCGACTATACCCGTCATACATTGCGGCTAGTTCATCATCACCAGTGCGAACAGCGTAGTCACGGAATGCAGAATACACATCCATAACTTCCCCCGGTGTTGCCTTAAATTCTGGACCTTCTCCTCGCTCCATATAGAAAAGCATTATGTCGAGGGGTCGGACATCTTCTCCTAAGAAAAATTCTCCTGAATTAGGATTGGTGTGAAGCTTGCGAAGAGCATCATACGAATTGCCCTCCAAGCCCTCCAGAGAACGCACAGCCATTTTGTTTGCAACTGTGTACATCTGCCGACCAAGCGCACCCGTAAAAAACTTTGACTTCTTGTTGAAGAAGGCTTCTAGAGTACCAGTTTCTTCTGGTGCAAACTCCATCAAGTCCGTAATCATTTTATTCATAGTGATGGTTTTGCCTGCTTTGCGGGCCATGTTATCGACTTTGATAAATCCTCGCTTTGCTTTGCGCTTCATATTTTTGAGACGTTCAAGCATAGACATCTCAAGATTTCGGGCTGTAAGTTTCAAGTGCTTTGTATCATTGCGACGGTACAGAGAAATGTTCTCCATGCGTGTTGCAAGTAACTGCGTGTTACGAGCGTACTGTTCGTCAAGCTTTGCAATCATTGCTACGTCGTCTACAAGATCAGGAGCAAGAAGTTCCAGTTCTATATCGTCAAGTCCCTCCAGAGTTCCTTGAGGGATTTCTGTGTTGGGATCAATCAGAATATTTTCACGGAATGTAGATATTCTTTCTGATAGGGCTGCTTTTTCAGTGTTGATCACCTCTGCAGTTGCATCTTGCGCTGCTTTTAATGAAAGAATATAATTTTCGACTTCTTCGGGGTTAGCAATGTCCGTGCGATTTGTCGTCATCTCACGAAGTCTCTGGATCATATCCGTGACTTTTCCGTTTTCTGCCTCCATGACTCTTTGGTATTTTAGTTGCTCAGACAATCCCTTCAGAGAACTTGCATCACGGGCATCTACACTGAACTTTGCCAAACGATTAGCTGAGTTCATAAATCCTATGCTGGACTGACGGGCAAAGTCTTCTGCAATAATCTTCTCAATTTCAGGATGTATCGCTGGGGGAAATGCTTCTACGATACGGGCCATACGATCCTGATGTTTTTGCATAGAAGTGACTACCTGATCGATGCCATCGTCGTCGAGGGCTGCAGATACTCGTCCTACGTATGTGAGAGCCGTTTCAACCTCTCGTGGCATGTCTTGTCCCGTGCGAGATTTGTATAGCTTTCTTACATTCGCCATATTTCCGTCAGCTATGAAACCCTTTATTCCGTTGGGTCCAATTTTTTCAAAAGGCATGTTGGCAAGATGCTCTACACCACTCAGCACTGTGTTTACGATATCTCCACCCTGCTGATTTACCCAGTAAGCAGCACTTCCTCCTACTTTAACTAGAGGCTTGCCCAAGCCCATGTAAAGCACCGCACCTATGCCCTCTGCAGCTAGACGATCTCCGCCGAAGAATTCTCTTGTGGCTTCGTTTTCACCCATGCCGTACATGAAGACGGACAGAGGCACAGCTTCTACAAAGTTTTCTTTTAAGTTGGGTGCAAAACGACCCGTCACTGCGGTCTTAATCATCATGCCTGTTAGGCGATTGTACTCTGTCGAGAGTTCACGATACTCAGAACTAAGTTTGTTGACGCCCTCGTTACGCTTGTCTCGCATCTGTGCAGACAGCACGTCCCTCTCGTCAAGTATCTTTCTTATGTTACCCGATACGCGATCAACGCCTAAAGCGTATATGGCACCCTTGTTATTAAATTTCTTGACTAAGCCCTCCATCTTCATGGCGGTGCCAGCTTCTACGGTAGTCATGCCTTTATACTTAGCGAAGAGTTCGATATCAGCGTCTGTCGCGTCTTTCTTCGTAGCGCGTTCAGCCAGTTCTTTTAACTTAGTTTCTACCGCTAACAAATCCTTGCGACCAGTTGTGGCTTTCATTTTACCCACGCCCGCCATCGTCAGGGCGGCTTCAGCAAGAACTAGGCCGTACTGCTCCCTATTACTTAGCTGATCTATAGACGAGTTGAGCAGAGCCTGTGCGCGTTCTTCCGTTATGTACGAAGACTTGACGGTAACAGTGTCGCCCTCTCCCGTGGTGTAGGTTTGAGTTGTTAATTTGTCATAGGTTTCTTGGTCGATTTCACCATTAGCAAGTTGCCGCTGAAGGTCCATATCGACCATCTCGTTCATAACTTGCGATAGTTGTTTTACGTTGAATTTACTAGCAGCTACACCCTTCCACCAACGACTTGCTTTTTCACGATCAGGTGCTGTCTTGTTCCACTCATCGATCCACTCCTTGCTATTGTCAGAGCCTGTTATAAATGAGGTAATGTTGGAGTAACCCGTTGCAGCAGTGGCCTTCACCGCGTCCCAGCCGTAGTTGATTGAGATATCCGGCAAGTACACACCAGAACCCACAACCATGTTTTCATATGTCTTTTCTACGAGACTATCCCAGAACTTGCCTGTGGATAAATTTCGTACGAATGCTCGTTCAATTATGTTTTGATCGGATGGCGATAGTTGACTTCCGTCAGGGTTGGTCATCCCCTCAAAGGCATCGCTGACGACACGCGCAATGTCCGCCTTACCCTCAAAGATATTTTGCTGTATGGTCAGTAGTCTAGGATTTGCACGGGCCTCTGCTGTGGGAGCAAATACGTACTGCCCCTCCCCAGTTTGTTGTCCAAATTCTATGGGGGTTACGGCGGGCTGTTGCTCTGAATACATTGTGAACGCATTTTCTAGGCGTTCTTGAGCGGCTTGTTTGTTTTCCGGAGTGATTCCTTGAGCGTTGGGATCAGAGAGCAGTATATCGTTTTGAAGATTACCCTGCGGTATTTTGGCTACAGTAGGAATATCTCCGGATACAATCCTAGACTTGAATTCATCGAAGGTCAGGGGACGAGTCTGTTCCTCAATGCTTTGAGCAGCCATATCCCCGGTGGTCTTGGGCTTGAGAAGACCAGACGGAGTTACATCGTAGTCGTAAGTTTCATCCACACCGACAGGAGCATCTCCCGGAGTCTTTACGATGCCGCCGCCGGTTATGTCCCGCACTACATCTAGGGGATTGGGGATAATTTTAAGAGGGCTGTCAGAGGCAGGTGTTGCCATTAGTTTAAATTCCTTGTGCTGCTTCGTAAGCGTCGATGGTAGCCTGATCAGTAATAGTATTTCCATTACTTTGATCTATGTATTTGTACGGGCCGCCGACTGGTCCGGACCTAAACACATTAGAAATGTCCGGCGGAGTGGGTGCGCCGCTAGCAGCCTGACTAGTTGGAGGAGCAACATTACCGTTACGGTTCATAAAATCGACTACGATTGCTGCATCTACAATTTTGTAGTCATTCTGTGTAGCAACACGATCATCCGAAGCAAAGCGGGCAAAGACCGCATACTGCTGCTCCTTCTTCTTAAATTCATTGATAGATATCATAATCGCTGACTGCGCTTGGCCTATGGTCTGCGTATTCGCACCAAGCTTACGAAGCTGAAGTTCGATGTCTTGGTTGGACAGTCGTCCTGATGGATCGGCTGCACGAGCCATTTCAAATGCGAGGGAGATACGCATAGCTTCAAGCGCAGCCATCTTCTCGTCAGCCTTATCGACTCTTTTCTCAAGGTATTCTTGATACTCTACTGTAAGAAAATCATCGTTATTGAGGTTAAGAGTTCCCTCACTTATAGGATTCAATTCTCTGAGAAGGTTTCCAAGAACACCCCTGTCTAGGTCAAACGTCGCAATGAGTTTCCCCTTGAACGCTTGATAGGCCATGCTGTACTCTACAATTTCGCCACTTTCTTCTTGCTGCCTAAAAGCTTCAAACTCACCATGCAAAGCTTCGAGTCTCTCGCGGGCGGATGTCAAGTCTGTTTGCCCCTTCATAAACTCTTGGAAGTCAGCCTCATCCGCCTTGTCCTCTCCATACACCTTTGTAAGAATGTACTGCTGGATTGTTTGAGATTCCGTTGAGAGCGGTGTCCTACCATACAAAGCAGGCTGCGGCTTATTCTTTTTACCCGGCAAGTGAGGAGCAAGAGCGTACATTGCCATAGTGAAGTCTGCACCAGCAATCTCTTTTACTTGTGCCGCCACACGCTTGAACGCTGCCTCTGCTGTTCCACCGTCTAGCATAGCCGGAACTTTTTGCGGAGTCAGGTTCTCAACGCCGTCTATTTCCATTCCCATCTCAATGGAATTCATCAAAGTTCTTTTCTTGTAGTCAGCGGGTATGCCTGCGATTTGCATAAAGTCTTTTGTCCACAGGTAGAACAAGGCACGATCATCATAGCCTAAGTTTTGTGCCACTTGATTGTGCATTTCTGCAGTCATACCATCAAGACCGCCCAGCACAAGGGTTTGTTCTGACTCTTCTCCCGTGTCGGCATCCACAACTCGTACTGTCGGCCCCAAAGAATTGAATGGAACATTGGGGTGCTGTTCCATGTGTGTTTGTATTCTATCCTCTAGGGTGGCAATGTATGGATCAGTAGAGTGTGATTGGCCCTCATCATCAACAACTGTTGTGCCATACTTATCTACTATATAGTCGTCAATATTGTTTATTCCCTTGTACAAAACACCTGTTCCGCTGATGTCGGGAGGTAGCATCAATCCTTTTGTGGTATCTGTTTCATCTTTTATAATTGCACTGCGGGCACCATTTACTGAAGCTGAAAGTCTTCCAGCTTGGCTAGGAGTCAGGGCATCCATTTTTTCTTGGAAGTCAGATGAATTAGCCCATCCTGCAACTTCAGAGAGCCATACACGTGACGAGTTCGGGCTACCATCCCACTCTGTTTTCCACTTGACGCCCCCTAGAGTGTACGCCTCTTCATCCACAGTCTGCAACAGCGGCACGATACTCGACAAGTCTGTGCTGATACGTGGACCCGGAGTACCGAAGATGTCAATACGTTCCCGTTCATCCAGTTTACCCTGTTGGGTTTTGATGGCATTGGCGATTACTGCGGCATTGGCTTGGCTGAAGTTCTTGCCACCTGTGAGGCTGGCGTTGATAAGCATGTCATTCAGCTTGTCAACACTCTGCTGCTCAGACGCACGAATAGCCTTCTCTTCCTGAATATTTTTAGTGAATCCCTGTACAAGACCCAAGCCAAGAGCAGCAAGCATATCCTATTCCTCTGTTGTATCTTTCATGTTTATGAAGTTTTCTTCCGGGACCGGCTCCGGAGCGTTACCCTCACGGATACCCTTATTCATTGTGTCCGCCACGTATGCGAACATGGCAGGATTGTTCTCACGCATCATTGTAAAGAACGTCTTGTCGTCCATCTCGCCCTCAGTGAGTGCGTCGTCATTCTCAAAGAAACGATACGGTACGTTGTTTTCTTCCGCCATATTCGCAATATATAGGGCAAGCGGACCCTTGATCAACAGGCCCACATCCGGCATGAACATGCCATCCTGAAATGCCTGAAACAGATAGCCCTCAACAAGAGCCTCGACGGATGCACCCACCGCAAGAAGCTTGAACATCTCTTCACGGTTCTGTCGTATGTCCAGAGTATCCATAGCATTCTTGAGAGCAGCTTCCGGATTCACCTGTCTTGGGGGTCTACCCCACGGCCAGCGTTCGTTGTCTGATGTCATTCCGTAGCCGGGTGGAGCAGCACCGAAGTCGTCCTTCGCTTCGATAGTTCCTGCGGGCGGTGGTGTCATCTGCATCATAGTTTATACCTGTATGCCTGTCTGTTGGATGGCCTGTTGTTTGCCACCTTTGGCAGTAAAGTTGACATTTCCGTGCTTGGAGAACATGTCAATTACCTGTTGATTTCTTGCGCTGTTGAGCAGGTTGACTATCGCACTCTCTAGGCGGGGATCGGACTGCATGACCTGCTGGATGGGGTTCATTTGAGCAGGAGCCTGTGAACCCCTCGAAGCCAAGTTCATCTGGCCTAGCTTGGTGGGGCGGATGGTAGGGGCCGCACCAAATGCAGGATCGCCCTTACCTCGTCCACCAGCGGTCAAAAACGTATCGGCCAGCTTCATCGCGGTAGCACCGCCCGTGCCACCTCCGAAGTATGTTCCTGCTGCTATGGCTGCTATGGGAAGCAGTGATTTAAGTAGGTTCATTGGTTATCTCCTAGTCACTAGAGCCGCTATTATCATTGCCGCTGCCCATCCACGCAGCAATCCAGTTGCCTATGCCCATAGCTAGGTTGTCCTTTTGCTGCTTGCTATACAATTCTTTTGTGTTTGCAAACTCCATAGCCATGATGCCGACTTCGTGCTGTCTCTGCAGATATGACTCTGTTTTCTGGAAGTTCCACGCTGCGTTGTCACGATACTTTTGCCAGAGATTGTTTATAGCGTTTTGGCTGGAATTGTAAGCGTTTGCTACGTTGATACGATTCGTTTCGTTTTGAATGGCCGTGTCAGCGGTATTGACCTGTCTGCGCCACTGGACATTCGACTGATCTACAGCGTACTGCATGTTTGCATTGAACTTCTCACGATTGTCCCGCATAGCTACATTGAATTGCGCCTGTGCGTTTGCTTCCCCGGCGTTAAATTGACGCATAGCAGCAACACGGTTCATGTTTGCTGTTTCGACTTGTGATCCCAGTTCAGCGAAGAACTCCTCAACCTGCAACTCGTTCTTTGCGTTGAATTGCTGTCTGGCGTTGTCCTCTGCAGCATCCTTGAACATCGCCTGTGTTAGGGCGTTGTATGACAGGGTGTTGCCCTGCTGTCGTGCGTCGAGGTTCTTTGTTTCTACAGACAGAAGAACTTGTGCGTTGGTGACAGCCCCCTGCAGACGAGCAGACAAGTTTGCTTTGTCCATCGCCGCATATACTGCTGCGTTTTGCAGGGCTGTTTTCTGTTGATTGTTGAGATTTTGTAGCTGTATCGTGGCGTACTTGTTGGCATCCTGTGATGCTATGACAACGCCCGACTCCATAACAGCCTGCGTCATAGCCGCTGCAGCCATGGACGAAGCACCCAAGCCACGTGCCTGCATAACACCAGCAACCTTGCGTACTGCAGGTGCAGCCCACGGGGGCATAGGCTTGCCTTCTTCGATACTACCTAGCAACTCACCAAGCTGGTATTGAACAGTGGCACGTTGATCGAGTTCTTGAGTAGCGGCTACGGCCTGTGATCCAGCGGACACGGTACCCTCAACCTGTGCCATATCAACTTGAGGACGACGTGCATCCGCAATCTGTGCTGCCGTCATACCCTGAACGTCAGGAGCAATCCTTGTTGTTGAATCGACTTGGCCTAAGTCAGGAGTCTGTTGCATAGGTATGTCCGCAACGATAGAACCCTGACCGGGTTGGGGAGGAGGAGGGAATATAAGTCCCTGCTGGGCCTGCGCGAGGTTGTCTCTGCCAAACGCAATAACGTCACCGGGAAAACGTCCGTAATAATTATCATCGTAATTCGGACCAGAAATTCCGGCAGTAGTTGTAGCGGCTCTGGGCGTACCCACCAATTTTTTACCCGCTAGGGTATCCATTTCTCCTTCTTGAACAGTAGGAAGAACGGCCTCAAGCTGGGGAATACCCGTAGTTTCCCCTGCTGCTACCTCACCTATCTGATTCATAAGGTCTGCGTCGGTGGATATTTTATTTACGTCAGACATACTAATTCATTCCCATAAATACTGTAACTACCATAGCAACCACCATCACCGTGCTACCCATTATCATTGCTTCCAGCCGCCACATGCGCTTGTCGAGTGCTTCTAACTTTTCCTGCACAGAGGCATACCTGATAGCACATTCTTTTTCGTGTGCCTCAAGTTCCATCTGTGTTTTCATTACGGGTTCCATCGCCAGCTTCATCAGTCGGCGTCAGCTATGGTCAGTGTACCGGCCTCGACCTGTCGCATGATTTCTGCGCTTTCTTTATTGGCAGCATCATTAATAGGTACATACATCTCTACGCCGTCAATGGTAGCTTTGATGCTGGAGTTGGTGCCATCCATAGGATGTGCAATGTATTGTGCGTTTGTAATGTTCATCTCATTCATGTCTATAACTCCGCACTAATATCCAGCACCCCAGCGTGTGCCCAATAGATGTTATTCGCACTAGCGCTGGCTTGGCTGCTCATTATGTAAAAGTTATTTGCATTTTGGTCTCCGAATAACGGTGTACCGCTATAAGCTTGTCCACTTGTGAAAGATGTACTTATTGAAACAGATGGAGCAGCCCTCATAGTTACAGGCATAGAATATTGAGCAATGGGTCGACCAGCATCTTGTGCCCATCTTGGAATAGGGAAGAAAGTGAAAGGGCTAGTCCGCAAAAAGTATCGTTTGCACTTCTGCAACGTGGTTCCGGCGTCTTCATGCTCAAACGGCGTGGCCTGTTCGCCAAGTTCCCACTGTACTCCTGTTATTTCCCAAGTAGCGTTTGTAGTCGTCGCTACCGCATTTGTGCCATGTCCATAGGCCAGCTTACCTGTCTCATACCCACCCCAGCTAGTGTTGTTTACTGATGTAAAGTTGGAGCCAGCCGCCAAAAACCAATCAATCATAATTGCATTGGTGTTGTCATCTACGATTGCTGCAAGAGTGTTGCCAGCAAAGGTGATTTCTTTCTTTTCCCATGTGTCAGCGGTGTTGATTGTATAGGTTGAGCCGATGATGTCGTTGCCGTCTGTCTGATAAATTGCTACTGCAAAAGTGCCAGTGACCGACGACTTCACATAGAAACTTAGTGTTGTCGAAAGTGCATTACATGTGCCGTACTTCAGATGTTGGAAATCTTGACCTTCGTAGCGATTGATAATGTAGTAACTTTCATCTGCGGCTATGGCGCTTTCAGCGGTGGTTGTTTGCACTTTCAAAGAATTAGCAAAGCCGGGTAGGTCAGTGACAGAATTTTGCGACATTGTTACTCGCAACTCATCCTCATTGCCAAAGACCAAAGCGAACCTATCAACGGTATAATACCCAGAATCATGAAGACCAGTGCTTGAGGTTCCGCGCTGGCTTACGTTCATGGAACCGTTGATAATCAGGTTCCTGTTCGACAACGCCGTCTGCGAACCAATCAGTGCGGCGAGTTCTGCTGCCTTACTCATGCGAGGTCTCCAATAATCTGAATGTCGTTCACGGCAGAGTCAATCGAGTAAGCGTAGTGTTGAATTGTTGTCGTGGCGCGGCCCACGAGACCAAACCCTCTACCACTTATGTCGGCATCAAACGCACCTTCACCAGTCGTAGCATCAAAATTACTGTAGCCTGTTGCTGCGTAATCGTTGTTATCCATTGCACTTGTAAAAGTTGCTCTAGTGCTACCCGTCGCTAAGTCTGCTAAAGAACTGGTATTTAAACTATCGCGTATGGCTGTGCTTGATACACCAGTAAAATGTACCCAAACCTTCGCACTACCCCCTGCAACAAAGCTGGTGGCAATGCTGTTGTTCCCGCTGGCATCCTTCAGGGTGTTTACTCTCAGTTCACTAGCCATTATGCGAGGTCTCCCAAGATGCTGATGAGTACAGCATCGCAGTCAAGGTAATTGTTATTGCTTTCAGCAGTAGCACTAGATATGCCGCCAGTAGTAGCAGTCCACGATGTGTCATTTATAAATGTTGTACTAGAGAGTCCAGTCCGATTATTACTTCCTGACGCAGAGTAGTTTACGCTTGCCATATTTGACGTATAAGATGTTGTGTACTGACCTGTGCCGTCATCCGTAATACTTGACACATTGTGACTGTCTCGTGTGGCAATGGTGCTTTGACCATCAAAGTTAATCCACATCTTCGCCAGCCCCTGCTGCAAATTCGTTGTGGTCGAGTTTCCCTCGCCCGTCACCGCAATTGAGCCAGCCGTGGATACCCCTGTGATTGTATCGACTTTGAGTATGCTTGCCATTATGCGAGGTCTCCGTGAATTAGTCCGTATACATTAGGGATGTCCGCAGCGGATGTTTCATTGCTGTTTGCCCCACGAATGCGAAACTGAGAAGTCGCACAGTCGCTTGTTGAGCCTTCGCAGTTCATGCTGTTGGCATACGAGCCTGATGTGATGGCCTGACTAAATAGTACGTTGTTCATATTATTGGTGAAATTGGCTTGATAGCTGCCGGTTCCGTTATCAGCAACCGAAGCTGTATTTAAAGAATCCGACAAAGTATTGCCGCTTGCAGAAATGTAACACCAAGACTTCGCCAGCCCCTGCACAACATTAGTTGTAGCACCCCCACCTTCAGCAACAGCCACAGCGTTGTTGGCAACCTTGACATTAGTACCGCCAGAGCCAGCCTTGTCTACAATGGTATCTACGTTAAGTTGGCTGGTCATACGATGCTCCAATATCCGTTAACAGTGACGGTGGCACTCTGCGTAATCGGCCCTGCCGACACACCGTTCTCGTCGCTGTCAATCGTGATGTCTGCGCTGATGGTCTGACCGTTCAAGCGGACGATGCTGTTGTTACCCTTGAATGGGTAGCGTGTGTCTGCCTCAGTCTTTGTGTAGGCATTGTTCACAGAGAACACATCGTACACAACCATCTCAACTGTATCATTCAGGCTGGCCCCAGTGACCAACACAACCGTTGTGCCTGTCGTAGCGGTGTAGTCCGTGCCGGGTACAAGAAGCACACCGTTCTGGTACACATCCATGTACAGGCTGTCTGAGTAGTTCAGGACACCACTGCTGGCATCACTGCCACTGAATGATGTCTGACCGGCAGTGGCCTGATACTGGTAGCGGTTACGAACACCGGCTGATGGGGATTTACCTATGTATGGCATTCGTTTCTCCTAGCAAGCCATCAAGACGCATGGTACGAGATACGTGCCATCATCGTAAGTATGAGACTTAGTGGTCGATGTGACCTTTGCAATCGTCTTGCTGCGAACAATGTCATCGTCCTGCGGCTTGGCAGTGCCGTCACCGGCAGACATCAGCAAGTCGCCTCGTGCTACTGTCGTGCCGCTGGCAATGCGGATGACCATATCGCCGGTCATCGCAATGTTCATGTCATTGAAGTTGTCGTCATCGTTATCCCAGTTAACGAACACGCCAGCCACGTTTACGTCACCTTCAACAGACGACACCGCCATACAGTTCAACTGTTCGTTGTCTTCTGTGTAGGCGGGTCTAACATCCCCGACAGAAACGCCATCAGGCAGCACATCATCTATAGTGTAGACGCCCTCGTCATATGACCATTCAGCCATCTGGTCGAGGTTTGTCATTACTGTGCCTTTGACGATGCTGATATCTTTTGTGCCATCTGTAAGTTGTGACCAGCGAGAAAGGTGTCCACCGTTGTACGAGACGGTTGTGCCAGATACTGTGATTTGGCCTTCTTCTGTGCCTTGCGCAAGAAACGCTATCAGTGTGCCGTCACTGCCTGTTCGGCTAACATTTAAAGGCTGTGAGCCATCTCTACAGATTGTCGTGCGGCCATCTGTGCGAATATCCACACCCGCCGTGGTGTCACCAACAGCGGTTTTGTTAAACATATGATTGCCGCCGCTATCAATTTTGTATCTTTGAGTTCCATTGGTGAAAAAGTTCATAATACCGGCACTGGTTGAACCGCTATCAGTGTCACAGCCAATAGACGCAATGACATTAGCACCGTTGTTGAAACGCAAAGCTGCAACATCACCGCCAGAGTTGCTAGTTGTTCCCAGAGCAAGGCATCCACGATTCAGAGTTCCTTGAACCGCAAGGAATGCCCTAGCAGCCGTGCCGTCGCTTGTGGGGTCTGGGTCAGTTGTGCCGATACCTAGTCCTGCAACACCAGTGCTAGAAACATGAACTCTATCGGTGCCTCCGGTTTTGAAATCAATCCGGTCATCAGTGTCAGCCGTAATAGTGGTGTCAGCGTCAGCATCAAGAACGATTTCTTGACCGTCAAAGTCAACACCGGAACCTCTTACTTTTGTCAGAGCCATGCTAGTTATCCTTATGCGTAAGGTGAATCGCCAAGTACGCTTGTATCCCAAGCTGCCTTGAGTTTAGCGATTGTGTCTGCGTTAGTGATTGCAGATGCAGCAGGTGCATC
>VMHT01217383.1_pt1 | contig 14996 bp, 14 predicted proteins | sample 4693611 | NCBI WGS metagenome assembly VMHT01 (sample SAMN12280063, study PRJNA550983) | marine metagenome | isolation source: seawater sampled from same location over 5 years 0.02-0.2 micron viral filtrate | place: USA: collected off the coast of southern California halfway between the port... ... | reverse complement strand
TTTTCCTTTTTGTGTTCTAACGTGAATTAATACGGGTCCTTGATGATTAGAGTTTTTTACATTTTCAAAAATTTGAACTAAATTTTCAACATCATGACCATCTATTGGTCCTATATAATAAAAACCCAGCTCACTAAATAATGTGCCCCCTGTTACGATATTTCTAAGGAGATCCTCGGCCTTACCAGCTTTTTGACTAAACCTTTTTGAAAAAGATGAAATAATCATTTTTAACGTTTCTCTAAAACTAAAATATAATTTACCTGATAAAAGCTTTGTCAAATATTTACTCATAGCTCCAACGGGCCTTGCTATTGACATATCATTATCATTTAAAATAACTATTAAATTTGATTTTAGAGCGCCAGCATTATTCATTGCTTCATAAGCCATACCCGCGCTCATCGCCCCATCACCAATAACTGCTATAACATTATTATTGTTATTGGATAATTTTTTAGCAACTGCCATTCCAAGTGTTGAGGAAATAGAAGTAGAACTGTGAGCTGCACCAAAAGGATCGTATTCACTTTCAGTTCGTTTAGTAAATCCTGAAAGACCACCACCTTTACGCAGTGTTTTAATTTTGTCTCTTCGTCCAGTTATAATTTTATGTGGATAGCACTGATGACTTACATCCCAAACTAATTTGTCTTTAGGTGTATCAAAAACATAATGTAAAGCTACGGTTAACTCCACTACTCCTAAACCAGCGCCTAAATGACCTCCGGTCTCAGAAACAACATCTATTAGTTCATCTCTTAATTCATCTGAGATTTGTCTTAAATCGTCTTTTTGAAATTTTCTTAAATCTGCTGGAAAATTTATTTGTTTAACAAGTCTGCCCATTAAAACTTTCTTTCTAATATAAAATCAATTGTTCTAGTTATTTCTTTTGCTTTTTTTCCATGTTTTTTTAATTTGCGCAATATATTTTTCTTTAGATTATTTGCGTACAAATAAGCTTTTTTCTCTCCCATTAAATTCAATAATGTTGTTTTTCCTTTTTTGTTATCTTTTTTGACTGGTTTTCCTAATAAGTTCTCTGATCCCTTTTTATCTAAAAAATCATCAGCAAGTTGAAATAATAAACCTATTTCTTCCCCAAGATTGCTTAATAATTTTTTTTCCTTTTTAGTTTTATTGGCAACCACTCCTACTGCATACAGACAAAAATTAAATAATTTTCCTGTTTTTTTCTTTTGCATATCAATAATTTGATTAATTTTTTTAGCCTTATTTTCGAATTTTAAATCTAATTCTTGGCCACCAGCAATCCCTGTATGGCCAGAACAATTTGCCAAAGATGTAATAATTTCATTTTTCATTTTAGAATTAAGTAAATATTTTTTATTCGCGATGATTTCGAATGCTAGTGTAAGCAGAGAGCTGCCAGCAAGCACTGCTGAAGCCTCACCAAATTTTATATGGGTTGATGGTTTTCCTCTTCTGATTTTATCATTATCCATACAAGGTAGATCATCATGAATTAATGAATAAGAATGAATACACTCAACAGCTGCGCAGATATTTATAAGTTTTTTTTCTCTTAAATTAAACATTTTACCAATATCAAAAATTATAGTAGATCTAATTTTTTTTCCTCCAGATATTACCCCATATTTCATTGGTTTAATGAGAAGAGAATTTTTTTGTTTTTTCAAATAATTGATTAAAAATTTATCAACTTTTTTAGCGTTTTTTAATAATTTTTTTTTAATTATCATTTTTTTTTTTAGCAATTTCTTTAAACCTTTTTTTAAATAATTGGTCGACATGTTTGTTAAGAAGTATTAACCTTTGATAATCATCAATTGACTCGTCTAAATTAGTCTCTTGATTTTCTAATTTACTCAAAATAGTATCAATTTCGTCTCTTGTCTCTTTTAATGATTTACTTTTTATATCAGCTGGAATATTTTCAGTTTTCATTTATTAAATAATATTTACATTATGAAAAATAGCTATTCAAATATATTTACTTTTAGCCAACAAATTCTTAAGAAATCTATTAAAAATTTAAATAATGGCAATATCGTTGCTCTTCCTACAGAGACGGTTTACGGTTTAGGCGGAAATGCGTACTCTAAAAGTTCAATACAAAAAATATATAAGTTGAAGGGCCGACCTAAATCAAATCCTTTAATTATACATTATTATAATTTGAAAGATGTAACGAAAGACATTGTCATGAATGAAAATTTTAGAAAACTTTATAACCAGTTCTGTCCTGGTCCAATTACATTTGTTTTGGAAAAAAAACCTGGTTCTAAGATACACCCTCTTGCGTCTGCAAAATTAAAAACAGTTGCTATAAGATTTCCCAAACATAAAGTTATCAGATCTATATTAAAAAAAATTAAATTTCCATTAGCAATGCCCAGTGCTAATAAATCAACAAGTCTAAGTCCGGTTAAAGCAGAAGATGTATTTGACGAATTTAAAAAAAAGATTCAATTAATAATTGATGGAGGTAAATGCAAAATTGGTATCGAGTCAACAGTAATTGATTTAACCTCTTCCCCGAAAATTTTAAGACCTGGTATAATTAACAAAGAATTAATTGAAAAAATATTAAGAAAGAAAATAAAAAAAGACATATCTAATAAAACAGTTAAATCCCCTGGGATGATGAAAAAACATTACTCACCCGGTATCCCTGTATTAATAAATCAAAAAAAACATGACGGTAAAAGTGCTTTTATATATATAGGTAATAAGCATAAAAATAAGAAAAAATTTTTTAGTTTAAGCAAACAACAAAATCTTAAAAAAGCCGCCTCAAATTTATATAAAATTTTTAGATTAATAAAAAAAAAGGTTATAAAAAAATTCAAATTAGTAAAATTCCTGATTTTGGGTCTGGAATAGCTATTAACGATAGAATAAAACGAGCCTCGAGATCTTAGATGAAATTAGAAGTAAAAAATCTTATAAAAAATTTCAACTCTACTAATGCTGTAAATAACATAAGTTTTGAAATCAAAAAAAATGATACTTTGGGCCTCCTTGGCCCTAACGGTTGTGGAAAAACCACATCTATTGGCATGATGCTAGGTTTGATCACACCTACGAGCGGCGAAATTTTTATAAACGGAATAAAGCTTAACTCTCAAAATAGAATTAAATTATTAAGTTTGATGAATTTTGCATCTCCATATATAGAATTACCGAAAAAACTTACGGTAAAACAAAATCTAGAGGTTTATGCCAGACTATATGGTGTTAATAATAAAGAAGAGAGAATCGAAGAATTAATTGAAGATCTTAATTTAAATAAATTTTTAAATAAAAAGACAGGAGAACTTTCATCTGGACAGAAAAATAGAGTTTCACTTGCAAAATCTTTAATAAATAAACCTAAATTACTTTTTCTAGATGAACCTACGGCAAGTTTAGATCCAGATGTTGGTGATTTTGTAAGGGAGTATTTAGAAAAGTATAAGAAAAATAATGAATTAACTATGTTATTAGCATCTCACAATATGAAAGAGGTGGAGAGACTATGTAATAATATTGTAATGATGAAACATGGTAAAATCGTTGATCGGGGAACATGTAATGAGTTAATAATAAAGCATGGTAGGAAAAATCTAGAGGATACTTTCTTAAAAATTGCGAGGAGTAAAAATGAGTTGGAATAAAATATACGCATTAAGTTTGAGGCACATATATTTAATTAAAGGTTCTTTCCCTAGAATTCTTGATTTAATTTATTGGCCTACTATACAGATTTTTTTATGGGGATTTATTTCTAAATTTTTTACTTTAAATTCAACTTATTATGAAAATACAGTAGGTATAATTTTAAGTGCTGCAATTCTTTATGATTTTTTATTTAGATCTAGCATCAGCTATAATATGATGTTTCTCGAAGAAATTTGGAGCAGAAATTTTACGAACCTTTTTATTGCACCTATCAAAATAAAAGAAATTATTGCAGCTTTAACATTTACTGCAATTTTCAGAACTTTAATTGGTTTAATCCCAGCTGCCCTCTTGGCTATACCTCTATTTGGTGTTTCAATTTTTAAAATTGGTGTTCCTTTAATTTTTTTACTTATTTCATTATATATTTTTGGTGTTACTTTAGGCCTGCTTGTTACCTCAGGTTTAGTAAGATTTGGTCCTTCTTTTGAAAATATTGCATGGGCAAGTTTGTTTTTTTTAGCTCCGTTGGGTTGTATTTATTATCCAGTTGAAATTCTACCTGAATGGCTTCAATTAATTGCAAAGTTACTGCCTTTAGTTCATTTATTTGAAGAAATGAGAAGTATATTAATTGATAATATAGTTAACTATCATTCTATATTAAAAGCCTGCTTAATTTCTTTTGTATATTTTATGATTGGCATAATTGTGTTTTATGTTTCTTATAATGGAGCAAAAAAGCGTGGAACATTAATTAATATGGGGGAATGATTGCATAAATTTATTGAAAAAATTAAAAAATTTGAGAGCAAACCATTTATAGTAAGTAGCTTTTTAAATAAAGAAGAAGTAAAATTATTTCAAAAACTTTATGATGAACTACCAATTGAAATAGACAATAAAAGACAAAAAATAGTTAAAAAAAAATGGTCAGTAGAGTTTAATAGAGAATTACAAAAAAAATATAATCGAAAATTAAAAGAAATTATTGGGGATTTTGAAATGGATAACCCAGAAACCAAGGTAGGTTCTAAAAGTTTAGGTTTGTTTCAAGAAAGCCATATGCCTGTAACTCTACATGTTGATACTGGATTTGATTTTGAAAAAATAATATTTAAACAAACGTTACTAGCCTTGTCTGACACTGGGGAAACTGTAATTTTTAAAAATCGATTTTATGGTTGTTCGACTACTTTTTCCATAGACCCAAAGGAGTTGTCTGCCAAAGGCTACAACAAAAGATCGTCTGAGCATTTAATCTTATATGGAAATAGTGAATTTGATAAAGAAACACATAGAAATTATTTAGCTCACGAAGATATAAATAATCTTAAGGGCCTAGAGGTAGAATTAATTTTTAAATGGAAAATTGGGGATTTGCTAATCTTTGATAGATCTCATTTGCATTGTTCTTCAAAAAATATAAATAAAAAGAAACTTGGTTTTACTAGTTCAACAAAAAAAATATGAAATTAATTGACTGTTTTATGTATTTCGATGAAGATTTAATTCTTGATATTAGACTTAATACATTGAGAGACAAAGTAGACAAATTTATAATTGTAGAAGCAACAAAAAATCATGCTGGTGAGAAAAAAAAATTGAACTTTAAATTTGAAAATTTTTCAAAATTTAAACATAAAATTAATTATATTGTAGTTGATGATATGCCTACTAATGTTAAGCCCCCAAAAAAAGGCTGGCATGAGAATCATTCTAGGGATCAATTCCAAAGAAATGCAATTGAACGAGGTTATAAGGATTTTGAAGATGAAGATTTAATTATGATTTCAGATATAGACGAGATACCTAATCCTAAAAAAATAGAAAAATTTAATATTAAAAATAAATTTGCATGTTTTTTACAAAAGAATTTTCAATCAAAAATTAATCTTCTTAACATAACTGATGGGGATTGGCCTGGCACTAAAATTTGTCAAAAAAAATACCTAAAATCCCCTCAGTGGCTTAGAAATTTAAAAACCAAAAATAAACCTTTTTGGAAAATCTTTAAAATAAATATTCAATTAATTAATAATGGTGGTTGGCATTTTAGTTTTCTAAAAAATCCAGACTCAATAAGAAAAAAAATTATTTCTTACTCACATCAAGAGTTTAATAATGAGGAATTTACTAATATTGACTCTATTAAAAATAAAATTAAGTCAGGTAAGGATTTGTTTAAAAGAAAAATTGACTATAAAATAGTTGAAATAGATAGGTCTTTTCCAGATTATATAATTGATAACAAAAAAATGTTTAAGGATTGGATTTTATAATTTTGGTGCGCCGGATAGGAGTCGAACCCATAACCTCCGGAGCCGAAATCCGGCGCTCTATCCAGTTGAAGCTACCGGCGCAATATGAATAATTTAAATTAATTTATGAATAATACAATTAAATTTTCTGTTGATCTCAAAAATGATAGCAAAAGATTAGATGTTTTTTTAGCTAATAGTATAAAACAATTTACAAGGTCTTATTTGAAAAAATTAATCGAAAAAAGGCAAGTAAAATTAAACAAAGATGTACTTACATCTCCATCAACAAAAGTAAAAATTGGAGATGAGGTAATAATTAATTTTGTTGAAAAAAGTGATTTGAGAGTAGCGCCAAAAAAGATTAAATTAGATATTGTTTATGAAGATAAGAGTATTTTACTAATTAATAAACCAAAAGGCATGGTAGTTCACCCGGGAGCAGGAAATAATGAAAATACTTTAGTGAATGCTTTATTATTTAAATATAGAAAAAAAAATTTGTCTAATATTAATGGAAATTTAAGACCTGGTATAGTTCACAGAATTGATAAAGAGACTAGTGGTTTGCTTGTAGTTGCTAAAAACAATTTAGCACACGCAAGTTTAGGTGAACAGTTTAGCAAACATACTATAGAAAGGAAATACCTTTGCTTAGCTTGGGGTGTGGTAAGACCTCTCAAAGGTAAAATTAGCACTCTAATAACCAGAGATAAAAGAAATAGACAATTGATGACTGTGAGTGAGATTAATGGAAAAAAAGCAATAACTAATTATATGACTGTTAAAGTTTTTAATATTAAAGATATTCCAAAAATAAGCCTGCTTGAATGTAAATTAGAAACTGGAAGAACTCATCAAATTCGAGTTCATTTAAAATATAAAGGAACTTTTTTACTTGGAGACAAACAATATGGTAAAAAAAAAGTAAGATTTAAAAAAATTAATAATGAGTTTTTCAATAGATTAAACAAATTATCTGGTCAAGCTTTACATGCAAAAACATTAGGATTTATTCACCCAATAACAAAAAAGTGGATGAGTTTTAATTCAGATTTACCAGATGAATTTAAAAAGATATTGGATTTACTTGACAATTTGAGCAGTTGAAATAATTAATTTCGTATATAATTAGAGAGTTATGAATAAAAAAAAACAGATGAGTAATTTGCCTGTACCATCCATTGGAGGTTTATCAGTTTATTTAGCTCAAATTAAAAAATTTCCAATGCTTGATGCAGAGGAAGAGTATATGTTGGCTAAAAATTGGAAAGAAAATGGTAATTTGAAAGCTGCTCACAAACTAGTAACTAGTCATTTAAGGTTAGTTGCTAAAATTGCAATGGGTTACCGTGGATATGGCCTGCCGGTGAACGAATTAATTTCAGAGGGAAATATTGGATTAATGCAAGCGGTAAAAAAATTTGATCCAGATAAAGGTTTTAGGCTTGCTACGTATGCAATGTGGTGGATAAAGGCATCAATACAAGAATATGTTTTGAGATCATGGAGTTTAGTTAAAATGGGAACTACAACTGCCCAAAAAAAACTTTTTTTTAATTTGAAGAAATTAAAAAACCAAATTGCTCCTGGTCAAGATGGAGATTTAAAAGATGATCAAGTTCATGAAATATCGAAAAGGCTAGATGTTAACTCTAATGAAGTGATTAACATGAACAGAAGAATGATGGGTCAAGAAAAATCATTAAATGATCCTATAAAAATTGGTGAAGCAGATGAATGGCAAGATTGGTTAGTTGATGACAGTTTAGATCAAGAATTAGTCGTTTCTCAAAAACAAGAATACGACGATAAGAAAGAACTATTAGATAGTGCAATGAAAATTTTAAATGAAAGGGAAAAAGAAATTATTATTGCCAGAAGACTTAAAGAAGAGCCAAAAACATTAGAAGAATTAAGCAAAAAATTTAAAATTAGCAGAGAAAGGATTAGACAGATTGAGACTAAAGCTTTTGAAAAATTACAAAAATCAATGATTAATGCAAGCAAATCAAAAAATTTGTTACCTGCAAATTAACTATTAAAAGGATCTTCTACTAGAATAGTATCGTCCCTTTCAGGACTTGTAGATATACTTGAAATTCTTGCTTCAATAAAATCTTCAAGAGCGTGGATATATCTTTTTGCATTATCAGGTAAGTCTTTTAGGTTTCTTATACCTTCAGTTTTAGTTTTCCATCCTGGGAATATCTTGTAGATTGGCTTTATATTAAATTGATCTTCTGTAGTGGCAGGTAGATAATGAATTTTCTTTCCATATAACTCATATTCTACACACATTTTAATCTCATCTAGCTCATCCAATACATCTAACTTAGTTAGAGCTATTCCATTTATTCCAGATATTTTTATTGTTTGTCTAACTAGCACTCCATCAAACCAGCCACATCTTCTTTTTCTGGCAGTGACAGTTCCAAATTCTTTTCCTCTTTTTCCTAAATTCTCACCTATCTCGTTTTTTAGTTCTGTTGGAAAGGGCCCGCTTCCTACTCGGGTAGTATATGCTTTTGTAATGCCTAAAACGTAATTAATTTTATCAGGACCTGATCCTGATCCAGTTGCAGCCATAGCTGGGACAGTATTAGATGACGTAACGAAAGGATATGTGCCATGATCCACATCTAGCAGTATACCTTGGGCTCCTTCAAAAAGGATTTTTTTTCTATCGTTATCAAATTGGTTTAATTTTAACCAAACAGGTTGAGCAAACTTTAATATTTCTGGTGCTATTTTTAATAATTCCTTTTTTAATTTTTCCTTTTCAAAAATTTTTTTATTTAAACCTTTTCTAATTGCATTATGGTGCTGTAATACATTTTCAAGTCTGTTATCTAAGTTACTTTCAGACCTTAAATCCATGACTCTTATAGACCTTCTTCCTACTTTATCTTCGTAACAAGGTCCAATACCTCTTCTGGTAGTACCAATTTTTCCTTTTCCAGCTGCATCCTCTCTTATTTCGTCCATCTCTTGGTGGAAAGGAAGTATTAGTGAGGCAGACTCTGAAATCATAAAATTTTCAGGTGTTACTTTCACACCTTGTTTTTTGATTTCATCAATTTCACCTAACAATGCCCAAGGGTCGATAACAACTCCATTTCCAAGAATTGATATTTTTCCCTCTCTAACTATTCCTGAAGGAAGTAATCTTAACTTAAATACTTTTTTGTCTATAACTAAAGTATGTCCAGCATTATGTCCACCTTGAAATCGAACTACCACGTCAGCTTCGCTAGAAAGCCAATCAACAATCTTTCCTTTTCCTTCGTCTCCCCACTGTGAACCTACAACTACAACATTTTTCATATGTTAAATTTTTTATTTAAATTAAAAGAGTTTAAATGATTTATTGGACCGTTTCCTTTTCCTAATTTTAAATTTGATCTTATAGCTTCATTAACATATTTAATTCCAAGCTCACAAGATTTAATAAGATCTTTTCCACATGATAAATATGTAGATATTGCAGAAGATAGGGTACATCCAGTTCCGTGTGTATTTTTTGAATTGTATTTTTTACTTTTAAATATCTTGACGGTTTTTTTAGTGATTAAAATATCATATATTTTTTTTGATTTTAAATGACCTCCTTTTATTAAAACATTTTTAGCCCCTAAATTTATCATGATTTTTCCACCTTTGATCATATCTTCAACAGTATCAATTTTAGTATTAGTTAAGATTTCTGCCTCTGGAACATTGGGTGTAATTAAAAAAATTTTTTTTATTAGATTTTTTTTAATCTGAATTATAGCAGCTTTATTTATTAATTTTGTTCCTCCTTTTGCAACCATAACAGGATCAAGAACAATTTTTTTAATTTTAATTATTTTTAAGGATTTTATAACTGCTTGAACAACATTTTTTGAGTGTAACATTCCTATTTTAATTGCATTTGGCCTTATATCTTTTGATGAAAACTCGATTTGATAGCTTATTTCTCTCGGATTAATTGCAACAATTGATTTTACTCCTGTAGTATTTTGAGCAGTAACGGCAGTAATTGCTGTCATAGCATAACATCCTAAAGACGTAACTGTTTTAATATCTGCTTGAATTCCTGCCCCTCCGGAGGAGTCGGAGCCAGCAATTATAAGAACTTTGGATTTTGGTCTCATATATTAATGAATTGTTTTTTTAATTATATTAATACATTTGTTCATCAAAACTTTATTAAATGACTCACACATTATTCTTATTTTGGGTTCTGTGCCTGAAGGTCTTACAAGGAGTCTTCCTTTATTTTTTAAAAGTCTTTTTGCAAGCTTAATAGCTTTTTTGCACTTTGAAGAACTAACAATTTTTTTGTTTCTTACATTTATATTTAAAAGCTTTTGAGGAACTGATTTATACACCTTGAATATTTCACTTGCTATTTTGCCTTTTCTCAGAGCAAATAAAGTTTCTAATGCAACTAAGAGGCCATCACCAGTAGTAGCAAATTTACCTAAAATTATATGCCCAGACTGTTCTCCCCCTAGATTGAAATTATTTTTTTTCATCATTTCTTTTACATATCTATCGCCAACTTTTGATCTTTTAAAATTAATTTTCTCCTTTAGAAAGAATCTCTCTAAGCCATAATTCGACATCTGAGTTCCAATCACTCCACCTTTTAAAATTTTTTTTCTTTTCCATCTTTTGGCGATCATTGCAATAATTTGATCACCGTCAATTATTTTAGATTTTTCATCGCACATCATAACTCTATCAGCGTCACCGTCTAAGGCTATTCCAAGATCAGCTTTAAATTTTTTTACATTTCTTTTTAATACTTGAGGGAATGTCGAACCACACTTGTGGTTTATATTTAAACCATTAGGTTTAATTCCAATCGATATAACTTCTGCTCCAAGTTCAGAAAGTATTTTTGGAGCAGACTTATACCCAGCACCATTAGCACAATCCACTACCAATTTCATTCCCTTAAGACTAAAACTACTTGGAAAATTATTTTTTAAAATTTTTATATATTCGTCATTTCCGTTCTCTAATCTCTTAACTCTTCCAAGTAGTTTTGGTCTAGATAAATGATTAACAATATTTGTATCTATTAAATTTTCTATTTTTTTTTCTATTTTATCTGAAAGCTTTAAGCCGTCTGGACCAAATAATTTTAATCCATTATCATAAAAAGAATTGTGAGATGCAGTAATCATGATCCCTAGATTGGCTTTCATTTTTTTTGTTAACATTGCTAGACCATTCGTAGGCAATGGTCCCAGTGTGAAGATGTGCATTCCGGCTGAAGCCAAACCAGAGACCAAAGCAGGTTCTAGAGTATAACCAGACAGTCGGGTGTCTTTTGCAATAATTGCTACTTGCTTTTTTTTTCTCAAATTTTTAAAATAAGTACCTGCAGCTAAACCAAACCTAAAAAATTTTTCTCCATTTATCTTATTCGAATTAACTTTTCCTCTTATGCCATCTGTGCCAAAATATTTTTTTTTCATCTATTTAATATATTTTCAAAGACTAATAAACCTTGCTTGACTTCCTTTACATTGTGCACTCTAAAAATTTTTATACCTTGAGAAAAACAATAATTTATTGAAGATAATGTTCCTCCAATTCTCTCTTTTGTGTCGAAATTACCAGAAATTTGATTTATAAATCTTTTTCTGGATGTTCCAATTAATATAGGAAATCCCAAGGAATGGAATAAAGAAATTTTATTTAAAATCATCAAATTATGTTTCAAGTTTTTTCCAAAGCCAATTCCAGGATCTAAAATTATCTTTTTTCCATATTTATCTTCTCTAAATTTTTTAATTTCATTCTCAAAGTAATCATAAATATCAAGTAAAACATTGTTATATGAGGGATTTATCTGCATTGTTTGAGGTGTTCCTTGTATGTGATGTATAATTTTCCATAAATTTTTATTTTTGATAGTTGTGGTTGAGTTTGGATCGAACTTAAAACAAGAAATATCATTAATAATATCGACTTTTTTTTTTATTGAGTAACTCATTACTAAAGATTTTCTTGTGTCAATTGATAGTAAAGTTTTTGAAAATTTTTTTTTAAAAACTTCTATAATTTTTTTTACTCTCAAAAGTTCTTCACTAGGATTTATTACTTTTGACCCTGGTCGAGTTGATTCTCCTCCAATATCTATGATATTTGCACCTGCCTTATTCATTTCTATGACTCTTTTTTGAGCTTTTTTAAACGTATTAAATTTTCCTCCGTCGGAAAAACTGTCCGGTGTAACATTTAAAACTCCCATTAATATGTGAGACTTGCTATCTAAAAAATTTCTTGGTTTTGTTATTTTTTTTATGTCTTTTAATACTATCTTTCTTAAAATTGAAGGAAGTTTTTTAATATTTTTAATATCAACTAGTTTTGAATCGACGCTCTTTTTTTTTCTAATAAAAATTTCAACTTGTTTGAATGAAATTGAGGTGTTCCCACAAAGAGGAAGTGTTTTTTTAGTTTTAATGAGATGTTTTGAATTTGAACCATAGAAAAAATTACACGCTCGAGTGTAATATTTTTCCATTTTTTATACTGCTGGCTTTGGTTTTAATCCTAATGAACCAAGAGCTGATGATGCTTTACCATCATCCTCATCCTCTTCTTTAAAAGATCTTGTAGGCTTTATATTTTTTAAAATTAAGTCTCTTATCTCATCACCTGATAATGTTTCATAAATTAAGAGTGCTTTTGCTAGTTTGTGTAAATCATCTATTTTATCTGTAAGAACTTTCTTTGCTCTTTCATAACCTGTGTCTACAATTTTTTTAACCTCTATATCGATCTTTTTAGCTGTTTCCTCAGACATATTTTGCTGTTTAGTAACTGATCTACCTAAAAACACCTCTTCTTCATTTTCACCATAAGCTAATGGGCCTAACTCCTTGCTCATCCCATATTTTGTAACCATGTTTTTTGCCATCTTTGTAGCCATATCTATGTCGGAAGAGGCTCCTGATGTCACTTTGTCATGACCAAAAATTATTTCTTCTGCTATTCTTCCGCCCATTGCTACAGCTATATCCGAGTACATTTTCTCTCTCGTTACAGATAACTGATCTCTTTCTGGCAGTCTCATTACCATTCCTAAAGCTCTACCTCTTGGTATTATAGTTGCTTTATGAATTGGATCCGACGCTTTTTCGTTTAAAGCAACAATCGCGTGACCTCCCTCATGATACGCTGTTAGTTTTTTTTCATCCTCTGACATTACCATTGATCTTCTCTCGGCTCCCATCATTACTTTATCTTTTGCTTCCTCAATATCAGACATAGTAACAACTCTTTTATTTTTTCTTGCTGCAAGCAGTGCTGACTCGTTGATTAAGTTTGCTAAATCGGCTCCTGAAAATCCTGGTGTTCCTCTAGCGATTGTTCTTAGTTTAACGTCAGGTCCTGTGCTAATTTTTTTAATATGAACTTTTAATATAGCTTCTCTTCCGATTATATCAGGATTACCAACAACTACTTGTCTGTCAAATCTTCCTGGTCTTAATAGTGCCGGATCCAATACGTCTGGTCTATTCGTTGCCGCAATTAAAATTATACCTTCATTAGTATCAAAACCATCCATCTCGACAAGTAACTGATTTAATGTTTGTTCCCTCTCATCGTTACCACCGCCTAAACCAGCTCCTCTACTTCTTCCAACAGCATCGATTTCGTCAATGAAAATTATACATGGAGAGTGTTTTTTGCCTTGTTCAAACATATCTCTTACCCTAGAGGCTCCAACCCCAACAAACATTTCTACAAAGTCTGACCCGGATATTGAAAAAAATGGAACGTTGGCTTCTCCTGCGATAGCTTTTGCTAATAAAGTTTTACCTGTTCCTGGCGGGCCAATTAATAAAGCGCCTTTAGGAATTTTTCCACCTAAACGACTAAATTTTTTTGGATCTTTTAAAAACTCGACTATTTCTTCAACTTCCTCTTTAGCTTCCTCGACCCCAGCTACATCATTAAAAGTTACTTTCCCTTGAGCCTCATTTAACAATTTAGCTTTTGATCTTCCAAAACCCATCGCTCCTCCTTTGCCACCTTGCATCTGACGCATGAAGAAAATCCAAACTCCAATTAGTAAAAGCATGGGGAACCAAGACAAGAGTATACCTAAAAGTGATGGCATTTTATCTTCTTGAGGAGTTGCTAAAATACTTACTCCTTTTGATGAGAGCTTATCTACTAATTCAGGGTAATTAGGAGAATATGTTTTAAATTTACTTCCATCAGCTAGTACTCCTGATAAATTATTACCTTGTATCTTTACCTCAACAACTCTTCCTGAATCAACTTCGTTTAAAAAATTTGAAAAGGGTAATGTGTTTCTGTCCGTGTTAATTTTATTTGGATCTTGAAACATGTTAAAGAGCCCTACTGATAGCAACACTATTATGGCCCACATTATTAAATTCTTAAAATTCATACAATTTATAAATAATCATTAATTACAATATAACAAGTATATTGTATTAATTGATTTGTTGTAAATAAGACAAAAAGCGACCGAATTATCTCAAATTTTCAAATTTTTTCAGCTTTGAGACATAAATTCTCACCCTTTTTAAAAAAAATACAACCTCCTAAAGTTGCCTTTCGAAAGTCAGGTCGCTTAAGAATTGTTATAAGATTTTCTACTTTTTTAGATCTCAAATCATAGTAATTTTTCTTTAGTTGCTTAATTGACTCATTAATTAAAGCTATTTTTAAATCTTTTTTAAGCACTATATATTTCTTAAAATTTATCGATATTTCTTTATTTTTTTTCTTAATTAATTGATCAAAAATATCGCTAAGATACTCATCCAAAGTAGCCTTACTGTGGGATAAATTCTGAATTGATTTAAAAATTTGTTCGTATTTAATTCCACTTTTTTCTAAAGGTTTTTTTAAATTTCTAATTTTCGTTCTTAAAAATTTTGTATTTTTATTAGATGTATCTTTTATATAATTTCCAAATATATTCTTAGAAATTTTAATCAAGAATTTTTTCTGAACATTTAACAGAGGCCTTACTAGGGTCACTTGATTGTCAATTTTATTAATTGATTTCATTGCAGATAAACCTTTTAAACCGCGTCCTCT
>VMHT01162566.1_pt1 | contig 14997 bp, 39 predicted proteins | sample 4693611 | NCBI WGS metagenome assembly VMHT01 (sample SAMN12280063, study PRJNA550983) | marine metagenome | isolation source: seawater sampled from same location over 5 years 0.02-0.2 micron viral filtrate | place: USA: collected off the coast of southern California halfway between the port... ... | reverse complement strand
TAAGTTAATTTTTTTAAAATTTTATATTTTTTTAAAAAAAACTTGACTTGGCTCTTAGTTTATGTCATAGTAAGGCATGAATAAGAAAAAAACTACATATAATAAAGATGGAACTCCTAGAAAGAATGGTAGCGGACGCAAGGTCGGATCAAATTCTTTCGTAAGAGTTACTTTTGAAGAGTTAAAGCAATACATTGGAGAAAAAACTCCTATGTCGGTAAGTAGAGTTTGGTTAGAAAACTTGGGTATATTCTCGTCTCATACTGAAATCAAGAAAAATCCAAAAATAGAATTGACAGACAATGAAGATTCTGATACAGTCGTTTACAGCTTAAAAAACTTCAACAATGAGTAACAATAATATGAGAGATCCATTCGATAATTTAGTAGGTCAAAAGAACGTAAAACAAAAACTTAATTTTTATTTAAAAGCTTTTAATAAAACTAGTTTAAGTCCTTTTCTAGGCTTCTTTGGAGCTAAAGGGTTGGGTAAGACTGAGTTTGCTAATTCTTATGCTAGAAGTTTAACTAACCAAGATGGATCAAAAAGACCTCTTTTAGAGTTAAATTCTTCAACTATAAAAAATAACGATAATTTCTTTGATCAAATTTTCATTCCTTTGATTTTGGATAATGAAATAACAATCTTGTTTGATGAAGCTCATGAGTTGCCTAACGACTTAACTATGGCTCTATTATCAATTTTAGATACAAAGACTTCTCATGTCAGAGATTTTACTTGGAAAGAGACTAGGTATCCTTTTAACTTCAAAATGCAAACATTTTTATTTGCAACTACCGAAAGTGACAAGTTATTTCCACCACTTAAGGATAGACTCACTTCTGTTGATTTTGACTCTTATTCCTCCAAAGAATTAGGAGAGATAATTTCAAGGGTTATAGAGTGCGATCATATCGATAAAGACGTGCTTAAGCAACTCAGTTCTGTCGTGAGAGGTAATGCTAGAAATGCAATGATGAGAGCTAAAGATATAAATTTATATTTAGCCTCTGAAAATGTATCTAGGTTTACCATGAAGCATTATAAGAATTTTTGCAACATACTTGGAGTCTTGCCGTTCGGCATCACTTGTACAGAAAAACAAATTTTAGAAGTTCTACAAGAAAAAGGTTCTTGTACATTATCCATGTTGGCGGCAAAAACAGGGTTAAGTAATACTTCTTTAAGGTGTGATCATGAAAAATATCTTTTAAAGCAAAATTTAATGGAGATAGATGTAAAGAGAAAAATAACACCTCTTGGCAGGAAAGTTGTAAAATCTCTATATACTAAACCAGAAAGGGCAATGTTAGTTTCTTAATTTATTTATGTTTATCCATAAATATGATAATAGAAACGCAGCTTCCATAGGTAATAGGGCTGAAAGAATTTTTGTATCTCTCGCAGGTAAAAGAGGTTATAAAATAAAGCCTTCTACCGTTTCTGAAAACAAGATACAAAGAGTTGATTATTTCTTAGAAAAAAGTTCTCAAAAACGAGGTTTTGATGTAAAATCAAGGAAGAAGATTTGCTATTATGACAAAGATTATAACGATGATTGGACTTGGGTTGAGTTTAAAAATGGAGACGGCTTCCATGGGTGGATGTATGGAGAAGCAGATTATATAGCTTTTGAAAAAAAGGATTATTTTTTAGTTGTAGATAGAATATCGTTAAAAAATCTTTGCGAAAAGCTGATAGACCGAAACAAAGAATTTGTAAAGCAGTGTTATGAAGCTAAGTACAGAATTTATCAAAGAAGAGACTCGGAAGAAATCAGTTTAATAAAAACATCTGACATTAAAAAAATAAAAAGGAAATCTATATGGAAGAAATGAATTTTGATGAACAAACAGATGCTTTTAGATTTGATCTAGATGATCTTTGTGGCAGGTATTTAGAAGAGTTTGATATTAATTCTTTTACTATAGTTGGAGCGTTAGAAGAAAAAAGGGTTGAATTATTTAGAATATTGGATACTATAGAGAATAAGAAATCAGAATTGATCGGAGAAGATATAGAATTTGAAGTAGACGAAGACTTCTTTGATGAATAATTTTTAATTAACTAATAATTAAACCATGAAAACAAAAACATATATTACGGCACTTTTGTGCCTAATTTCTAACGTCGCAACCGCAGGTTCTGTATCTGTTGGTTATGCATCTGATTATTTCAGAAGGGGGGCTATAATCTCCTCAGAAGCAGTTCAGTCATCCTTATCTCTTGGTACTGATGTCGGTGGGCTTAATGCATCTGTAGGTGCTTCTACCAATCAGTCAACATCGGGAGGTTCTGATGCTTATGTCATTGAGTTTGGAGCTTCTAAAGAGTTAGGAGAACTTCTTAATGTATACATTGGTCTAGAGCATTTTGAGCAAGTAGCAGGAGATGCAATGCTTGACGCAAGACTCTCTGTTGGGTTCGATACAGTCCTCTCTCCTTCTGCTACCTTGTACAGAAATACTAGCGATGATCTTTATACATTTGAACTATCTGCAAAGCATGGTTTTGATTTAGAGCTTGCTGATCTTTGTGTTCATGGCTTATACGGAAACACGGATGCGAGTACCTCTGTCAATGAAGACTATTATGGGGTTGGGGCTATTGCCTCAAGATCAGTTTCAGATAGCGCTAATTTGGCACTATCTTACGACTATTTTGATTCAGACTTAATGTCTGATGGCGAATCTGTACTAGGTTTGACTCTTTCTGTTAATTTCTAACTTAACCCTAAATAAAAAAATGAACGAAGTAGTAAATAAAATTAAATGTGCCGTTTGTGGCATTAGCGCCGTACTATTGTCCGTAATTGGACTCTTGGTACTATCCCAAGTAGTGTTTGGGTCAGAAGCAGGGATTGATGTCATCGGCAACCTTCAAGGTATTGTCAATGGCTTTGTCGGTCCTGGAGCGAGCCTTGCAGGTATTGTTACCTTGGTTTTGCTTGTTTCTGTCTTGTCCAAGCAGACAGAGGATACAAATTGCTCTAATAAGAAGTAGATTCTTTTTATAAGATCGATTATCTTAACCCCCCTCTTTTGAGGGGGGTTTTTTTTTGCTTGTTTTTTTGTTGACAAATAGTTAAATATTAACATGGACTTTAAAGAAAAGTATTTATTCATAGTTTATTTTAGTGTAACTATAGAGAGAGAAAGGTTTTACAAGTCTATATTAGGTACAGAAACTAGAGGTGAAGCTAAAGAATTGTTCTTGAAAAAAATCAATAAAGATTTAAAAGGGTTTTCTGTAAATAATGTAAAAGTAATAAAAATAAATAAAGAAAAATATAAAGGCAAAAAACTTTCCGATAAAGAATGGGAATCTTTAAAATCATTATCATACCCAAATACTAGACATAGACTTTTAAGACTTAAAAAAGATGCATGGTTTAAAAAACAAAAATTTAAATACAGAAATCTAAATGGAACTTTCAAAAAAGGTTTTACTCCTTGGAATAAAAATTTAAAACTAAAAATGGTTAATAAAGATAGAAACGGACTATTTTCTCAAGCTAGAGATGGCTTAGGGAGGTTTCTAGATGGAGTAAAACCAATAACAATAGGCGCGAAATATGAAGAACCTAAAAAAACTACTCCAAAAAAAGACCCCGAAATCAGCATTGAACAAAATTTATGAAAATTTTTTAGAACATGACTACAATGAAGAACAAATTGAAGAATATTTTATAAAATTTTATAAAATATTTGATTATATTTTAAGTTCAGAAAAAACTTTTGAAATAAATCATAAATTAATTGTAAATAAAAATGAATATGGAATGTTTCAAATATTACAATTTGATCCTTTTAAGGTTAAAGAAGAATATTTTGTTTGTGAAAATATAGAATATTATATTCATCTTGATATTATAAATAAAGAAAAACTTTCTGAAGATAATTTAATATCATTTATTTTATGGGAAATAACTAATTGCTTTGAAGAGGAAAAAAAACAATACAAAAAGAAAAGCTGAAATTTTAGAATTAAGAAAATTAGGTAAAACATATAATGAGATACAGGAAGCATTAGGCTGTTCTAAATCTGTTATATCATATCATTGTGGCGAAAATAACTCGGAAAAGAAAAGGGTTAAAAAAAGAAATACCTCTGAAAAACATAAGCTATCAAGAAAAGTTAGTGCATTCAAATGTAGATATTCTTGGACTGTCTTTAGAGGCAAATTAAAAACATACAAAAGAAGAAATCCTAAAAATAGAACCCATACTATAGTTAATAATTTAACTAAAAATTTTACAACACAAGATGTTTTAAATAAATTCGGAGATAATCCTGTCTGTTATTTAACGGGAACTCCAATAGATTTAAATAAACCCGAAACATATCACTTTGATCATGTAATCCCCGCATCAAAAGGTGGGACAAATGATTTATCTAATTTAGAAATTTGTTTAAAAGAAGCTAATAATGCCAAGAATGACTTGAATCTTTCAGAACTTTATAGCTTATGTGAATCTATATTAAAACACAGGGATAAAAAAAACCTTGACTAAAATTTTTTTTTATGGTAGTTTTTATTCATGGAAACAATATTGGGATTAACTTGTATAAGCGAAGAGTTAAAAGAAAAAGACAAGAGTCTTTATTCTTTTCGCACTATGACTAGAAGAAGATTTCTAGAATTATCAGAAAAATTAGGCAGAGATGAGGCTATTAAAGAATTGTGTGTTCGTATTCATAATAATCTTATTGTCACTCAGCACATTATTAGGCATTGTAGCGACAATAATATTAAGCATTATAGGATTAGTTCCGCTTTGTTTCCTCTCGTTACTGATCCAATTTTGGGACTCGATTTTAATTCATTGCCGAATGAAAGAGAGATAGTTAAAGAACTTAGAATGATTGGCATTTTATTTATGTCTCTTGGTGTGTCAGCTAGTATTCATCCCGATCAATTTAATGTTCTTGCTTCTCTAAACGAAGACTCAGTTAGTCGAACTATAAAAGAATTAAATTTTCAGTCTATGATTCTTGATTATATGGGCTTACCTCAAAATCATTCATGCCCAATGAACATTCATATAAATTGTTCTTTTCCTAAACCTAGTGAGTCTTTTTCTAATTTAAAAATTGATCCCGAATCTAGAGATAATTTTCTAACATCAGAAATTGCAGATAGATTTTACAATAATTTAATGAAATGTGATTCGGGAGTGATAAATAGATTAACTATAGAAAACGAAGATAAAGGTAATTGGAATGTAGATAACATTTTAAAGTTTTCGGATTATCTTTTTAATAAATATAGTTTTAATTTACCTGTCTGTTATGATAACTTACATGATTTATGCAACCCTTCTGAAGTTATAAACATTAAATGGCAAGCCGAGCGTTGCGCATATACATGGGTAAATCAAGATGCTGGAGAAACCAATGATTTTGAAGGCGGTCACTTTCTCGCTCCTGTCTTCCATTGGTCTGAAGGTAGAAATGATGGCGGTCAAAATCCACGCGCGCATGGCAACTACTTTAGTTACAAAAATGCACCCCCTCATATCGCCATAGACCCCGATAAAGAAGCAAAATGGGAATGCGAAGTTAAAGCAAAAGATAAAGCTATTAGAAAACTATTAAATGATTGTATTTAATGCCACTTTAGCTCAGTTGGTAGAGCGTCTCATTTGTAATGAGGATGTCGTCAGTTCGACCCTGACAAGTGGCTCACTTTATGCGAGAGTAGCTCAGATGGATAGAGCATCTGCCTTCTAAGCAGAATGTCGTGAGTTCAAGTCTCACCTCTCGTGCCATTCCGCACTTTTCTAGTGTAATTCATGGTAATGATACATAAACATTTATTGGTAAGTTGTAATTTTGAAAAAACACCTTTTAAGTCAACTATTTTTACTCAAAAATGGATAGCTGATTTAGTTAAATCCATAGGTATGGAAATACTATATTCACCAAGAGCAGTTATGTGCGACAAAAAAGGTAACGAAGGTATAAGTGCATTTTGTTTAATAACTACTAGCCACATTTGTCTTCATTCTTGGGAAAAGTCTGATCCTAATTTAGTTCAATTAGATGTTTATAGTTGCAAAGATTATGATATAAATATAATAATTAATAAACTAAATAAATTAAATCTAACATCTTTAAAATATAAAATTATAGACAGAGATAATTTTGATGATATAAACCTTAGCCTTAAATGAAAATATATTTTAAGCATTATTCGGGAGCTATAACTGAATATGATTACTTATTTTTTGATTGTATGGCTGAAGTTTCTCTTGAAGAAGAAGATTCTGCATTAAGAGAAGGATGGTTGCCCGATGACTATTTGCTAAAAGGAGATAGATCGCATTGGTATCAAGCTAGACAAACAAGAATAAATCTAAATAACTTTTCAGATACAAAGCAAAATAAAAAATGCAGAAAGAAATGCAGAGATATTATTGTAAAAGATTTTAAATCAAAAGATATAGATGATAATATTTTAAAAAATATATTTAAAAAATATATCTCTTACAGAGGTTTTAAAGATTGGGACTTAGAACCTCTTACAAAAACTGAAGCTGAAAGAAAATTTTTCTTATTGTATTATCTAGAAGATAAACCGATAGCTTTTACATTTTTGAGAGATGTTGGATCAAATAGTGTTTTCTCAACTCAGTTTGCATGGGATTATGAAAATCCTAAATTATACCTTGGTAAATATGCAAATTTAGCAGAAATAGATTATTGTATATCTAAAGGTAAAGACTATATGTATTTAGGTTTAGGTTACGAAAAATGTTGTATATATAAATCTGATTACCAAGGTTTTGAATTTTGGACAGGGCAAGAATGGTCTAATGATGTTGATCGTTATAAATGGCTTTGCGAAAGAGATTCTAAAATAGAAAAGACAAAAGATTTAGATAAAATAAAAAGACATGATGATCATAATTTTTTTAAATGATTAATGATTATATAGATTATATTTCTTTAAAGCGAGATGAGCTTGGCGGTCATGCCATTTGTCCATTTGCTAAAAGTTTTTTAGATAAAGTTGAAATGATAGAGTCGAAAGACTTTTGGGCTGATGCTATAAGATGCATGAGTAACAAAAAACATCCTATGGTTTATATTATATACGGAGACAAGGATAAATATAACAAAGAATGGCTTAAGTGGTTTTGCGATATACATAAAAAATATTCTAGGAGTAAAGACCTTTGGCTTATATGGGATCACCCTAATAAAATAAATAAAATAAACGGAGTCGAAACAAATAATAAGGAGTATGCCATTTTATTAATACAAAAACTATCTGAACTAAATAAATATTCAGATAAATTGCACAAAACAAATTATTATAGTTTTTGGAGTGAAGGTTATTATGATCAAATATTGGGAGATAGAACTGACTTGACATAAGTTTTAAAATTTGCTATGTTGTTGTTATGGATAAAAAACAAGAAAAAAGACTAGAAGGCTTGATTCACTCTAAGAGAGAAAAGCAAGATCTTTCTCCAATGAGCGCAAAAGAAATAGCCGAACATACTGGAATAGATTTGGAAGAAGTGGAAGGACTACAAAGCTCTGCAATGTTAAAATTGTGTGAAGCGATAAAAAAAGCTTATGGTGTTGAATTAACCCCGACTGAAGCAAAAGAAAGCCCTTTTCCTTCAATGGTTGCGCATGAAAAATATACAGGTAGGAAAGTGAATGATGCAGAATGGGCTTTATTACAAATTATTCATAAGGATTTTTTCGATAAACTTGAAGCGAAAAAAAAGATCGAAATTAACAAAAACAATAGACTTAAAGATAACTTCTAGTGTTTAAAAAATTTTGGCTAATATGGGCTAGAACTCTAGACCATCGAGTTGGTAAAACGGACGAAGATCAGCCCGACATACCTATACTTTCTTTGAAACAAGCTATGTTCAGTTTAATAATAAGAACCATCATAGTTTTTTTAAATATGGTCACTTGTTTATTTATAATTGCAAATGTAATCAGACATTGGTAATGAACGAAAAAGATTTACCCGACAATATCGTACCCAATCCGCATTCTCTACCCTATGCAAGTAATGTGGGCGCTCCTGTCATTCGCCCCGATCATAGTTTAGGTGGATGGAAATCGGGAGCAGTTCATACCGCAAATAAACATTATGAAGAACGTTTTAACAAGTTAAAGAAAGAATTTGAAGAATTAGCTGAAGATTATAAATGGAACGAAATAATTTTTAATGCGGAATTTCGTTTTAAACCTGTGATTGGTAAAGAATATTACCTTTATCAAAAAAAAGATAAAACTTTTTTCTTGACTTTATTCTCTCCTTATGAGAAGATAAGCGGAAATGAAGGATACCAAGGCACATTCAGACTCAATTACGATAATAGATGGGAACTTATTAGACTTCCCGAATGATATTAATGCTATTGCACACTCCTGCAATACTAGACATATTATGGGAGCAGGTATAGCTAAACAAATTAAAGATCGCTATCCTCAAGCATACGAAGCAGATTGGAAAGCATTCAATCAAGAATACGACAAAGATGGTCAATACGTTCATTGGCTTGGCAAATTCTCAAAAGCTGAAATAAATGATCGCAAATATATATACAATATGTATACACAAGCGAGCATCGGGACAGGTAGAGAAGTTCATTATGAAAAATTTTGGCAAGCATTAAAAAGAGTCGAGCAAGACCTCTATGCAATGAATGTTGCAAAGCACGAATACGACCCTTCCCCACCGCCTTTTCTTGGGTTGCCTTACGGAATCTCTTGTGGGCTTGCAGGTGGTAATTGGGGAATAATAAAAGCAATGATTGAAGATATTTTTATTGACAGCCCTATAAAAGTATGTATAGTTAGATACCATGAATGATAGATTTGAATTAGAAGAAGCAATTACAGACCTTTTTAATATTAATGAAGAATTGGAAATTCTTTTATATAAGATCGGAGACTCTCCTATCACCCCAACAGAAGATGAAATTCAAAATATGATAATAGGGATTAAAGAATTAAATAAAGTAAGATTTGAAAGGGTAACTAATGGTTTTGAATCTCTAGTTATCAAAAAAGTTATTAAATAAAAGCATAGAAGGAGTAGAAAAAATGATTAATACAATAGAAACTTGGAAAGCACCTAAAGAAGTCGCATCAAAGATTATCGATTTAGCATTAGCTCACATCAAGAAAGTTGAGCTTAACCCCGAAGTTAAAACCGAAGGAGATAACTTTGACTATTGGCATAGCTATGACTTGGGAGATGGTAATTATGTAGATTACAATATTCATTGTGGGGACGATTGGTGCATTCTTAAACAAGATGGTTCGGGAGAGTATGAATATACTAACCCTAGTACATGGTCATGGGATGTTGCTTGCTATGCAGTTAATCCACCAACTAAAGAAAACAAGTATCATCAAATAGATACAGATAGGGAGCAATATTTGTTTGGCTATAATAAGAGCTACGGCAATTTTGAAGTAGAGTACGAAAAATAATATGGATATAATGAAAGTTGAAATGGAAATGTATGATTCCGAAACTAAAGTTCAATTAATTGAAGAATATGAGCCTTTTATTTTAAAACAAACGGACTCTTTACGAGTTGAAGGCGTTTATGATTCTTCTTTTAAATTAACAGATTGGGGTGCTGATATGGTTATCTGTGCAACTGACCCTTCTGTTATTTTAGATAACGGAGAAAAGTTAGAAAATATAGAGCTTTATGCGAATCATAGAGATTTTAAATTAATTAGATAATCATGGAAACTTACAATGATTACTTAAAAAGGATTGCTTTATTGCAATCTGATCCTAAATTTGCAAAAGAATATAAGGATCGAAGGACTAAGATGGGAGATGATATAGTTTTAGACGCTATGAATAAAGGAGAAGCAGATGCCAAAAAAGCCAAGAGCTTAAAATGGTTTTTAGATAGAAGTATTGAAATGGAATTAAAAGGCAAACCTATGCCCGAAAAACTTTGGAACACAATTAATGGACACGGATGAGCTTGTAGAAATTTTTCAAATTTTAATTTGTTTAGCTTTAGGTACTTATGTAATTACTTCTGATTTTTTTTATTTATTCCTTGACAATCTTTATTTTTTAATCTATCGTAGGTAATCATGAGCGGAGAAGGACACACAACAAGTTTCAAAAGAACGACACAGACTACCAAGTCTAACAAGCAACTCTTAGAGGAGTTTAAAAGTTTAGCTTATTCTAGCAAAAAGGTTATGTCTCATATGAAATGGTACGGCAAAGAACATAGTGTTGAACTTGTAGAGCATGGAGATGAAGAGCAACCAAAGTGGAGACAAGAAAGTGTTGCAATTAAAGATACTTTTGAATTTTATATTAGCACTTATGAATCTTGGGGCAAGGATTCAAACTATTATGAATGCCATAAAACAGAAGGTAGTTTTGTTTCTCTTGCTAGGGAATTTGCACATAATAATAAGTTAATGTATTTCCCCGATGGTTTTCCTGCTGAATGGATAGAGTCAGAAACTATTGATGGAGAAAAAAATTGGAATCATTATAATGTGAAACCCGATGATAAAAACATTGAAAGAATTTGCGAAGTGTGGTATGATTATGGAATACAAAAGTTAAAAGATGGTGATACAACAGAACTTTGGCATCAAGTTAAAGATAAGATTAAACAATTAATGGAGAATAGATATGAATGTGAATGCGCAAGATAGTAAAATATACAATATTGTACCTAGTAACGATAAAGGAGAAGATTTTGAAATGACTAGCCACTTTGCTTGGCTTAAAGTCGGAGACTATTCTCTTCAAATCGTAAATGATGCTGACGAATTAAGAGTCAGAGTTTATCCTTATGGAGATGAGCTTGAAGAAATTGATGCAATGTATGTCGCTAAATAAGCAACACTATTTTAAACACTCAACAAATTAATGTAATTCATGCCTGTCGCTATTGCAGAAAATATTACTCCAATCATTAATTTAATAATTTTAAAACATTGATTATCGTTTAACATAACATAATAATAACGACTTACAACAAAAAAAAGATCAAAAAATGAGTTTTATATCTTACATTGCGGTTGATTGGGATAAAGCAAATCCAATTTTACCACAAAGACCAATTTTAATGACCAAGACAGAGGCATTTAAATTAAATAAACAATTACTTTTGAATGGCGAAAAGAAAAGATATATCAGAGAAGAGTTAGGTCTAAGTTTAAACAATACAAATAAAAAATAATATGAGCGTAAAAAATAGCCACTTAACAATAAGAGAAGAGTTGGTTGAAGATGAATTGTCTGTGCCTGTTAGATTTCTTGATTATCAAGAAGATGATTGGATTACAGATAGTGATACTTTAAACATAGATGAAGAGTATTCTACTGATGGCGAGCAATTAGACGATATGTCGGGCTACAACATGATCGTTAGGATTACCGACCCTAACCAAAAAGATAAATATGGCAATCCTTGGAAAGAAAGATTAGCCTTTGCAATATCAGCGGATTTTGATTGGAACTAGATAGAAAGATTATAGATATGGGTTACGATTTAACAAACGAAAAAGAAAATTATTTTAGATGGAATATATGGGGTTGGGCAGAAGTTATTAATTTAGCTTTAGCATACGATTGGCAACCCAAAGGGACTCAAATAGACAAAGATAGATTTGAATCTTATCAAGATTACGAAGACTATATAGAAAATTATGGCGGAGAGTATTTTGGCAATAGTGGTCAAAAGGTTTTAGCTGAAGATGCAAAAGCATTTAGCAATGCTCTAGAGTCTTCTTTAGATGATATACCCGATGAGAAGTTAGATAAAAGAGAAAGTATTCCCATTGACGATGAGTTTTTTAAAGAAAGGGCTAAAATCTGGAATCAAGAAAAAGCTAGTCTTGTTATTCGCTTTTCGGGGGAGTCAAACAAAGACTATCTTAAAAAATTTATAAACTTCTTGAGAGAAGGAGCATTTTATATATATTAAACTATGTGGAATTATAGAATAATACATTACGATAGCGATAAGGGGATGGGTCTTAAAAATCACTATGGTCTTTATGAAGTCATGTACAATGATAGGGGGCAAATAACCGCTCATACGGAAGAACCCGAATTACTAGCTGAAACACCCGAAGAATTGATAGAGTATTTGGAAATGATGTTGAGTGATGCCAAGAAATACAAAGATTATATATTAGACTATAAAACTATTAAATTTGCACCGATGTGTGATGAAGATGAAAAATCTGAAGCAATAACTCTAGATGAATTATATGGAAATGAAGGAGAAGTCAAAGAAGAAAGTTAAAGAAACAAAATCTAAACCAAAACATAGAAATGGGAAAGGGGATTCTCCTAGGAACATATCTGAAAGTTTTAAGAAAAATTACGAACAAATAAATTGGGATAAAAATGAAAATAATAATAAAAACAAATAATAAAATATATAGCGCTGAAGAAGACCTGCCTTTTGGAGATGGTAACATAGATGATGCCGTTGAAATGTTTAAAGGCTTGCTCGTTAGTGCAGGGTTTCATCCTTGCAATGTGGATGATCGGATTATGTCAGAGGGTCAATGGTTTACCGATGAAGAAAGAGCGGATAATATGCAAGGGCATTTAAAGGAAGAGGACTTATCTTTTGACTCAAGGGCTTTTGAGACATCAAAAGAAGATGAAGAAAAATTAGAACATTTATGCAGAGATAGAAAAGTTCAAGAGTTTCAAGATAATATGTATAAACAAGATGATGAGGACATTTTTTCTTAAAAATTTATGATACAAATAGAAGATTCAAATAACGAACAATATTTTATTAATCCTAAAAATGTTGTATATGTAAAGGCAAGAATTGATCCCATGAAAAAAGAAAAATGGTGGAAGATAACTTTTGTTAATGGAGAGCAATTACATACTAAAAATGAAGGTGGGGTAAAATCTATAATAGCTTCAATTAAAAGTAAGAAATCTTGAGTGAAAATTTTATTAAGCAAATTATTTTACTATGTGGGAGATTTGGTTAGTAGGCTTCTTTACTTTAATTGTTTTAGTTGGCTTTATCCATTTTATAAGCAAATAATGCTTTTAAGTTGCAATCTTGATAAAAATAGTAAAGTGTGGAAAAAAGTCAATAAAAGAAAACTTCGTAAAAATAAAAATTAATAAGTGTAATGGATCATGTGTTAGAGATTTTTGTATATACAATGCTTTTTCTATTAATCTTTTCATTTGTTTTAGATTTTTCTAAATAAATGAATTTTGTAAATTCAAAAAGTAATAAAGAATTGGTTAAATATATAACTATATTTTCAGATCATTTAATAGAAGACGGAGAGGATGCAGAACCAATTCTTGAAAAAATTTCTTTTTGTCACGAAGAGTTGGAGTTTTGGTTAAAAAGAAAAAATCCCCATAGATACCAAGAGTCTTTAAGGTCTTTGCTTAAATGGTTGTTTGATAAAGCTGAATCTAATTTTTAAAAAAATTATATTGACAAACAAATGAAAAAATGGTAGGTTAGAATCATGAACGAAATAAAAGAGTTATGGGATTTGTCTTGGTCTGATGGTTTCATGTTGACATTTATAATTATGGGGCTTTATACTTATAAAGTTTGGATAGATAATAAATTTAAAAAATGATTAAATATATTAAAAAAATCATTCATCAATATATTCATCGCAAAAAAGTAGATAAGTCTATAAATAATTGCATGATTAAAAACGAAAAAGTTTTAGAATTAATACGTGATGATGCGGATTATGATGGAATGGGTAATTATGGAAGGTTTCCACCACAAAAAAATGAGTTTAAGAGATAAAATACATCAAGAAATCATTAGGCTTAATGCAAGCCATAACGAAGAAGATAAGAAATTAGTACAAGATGTCTTGATGCCCATGCTAGAGTACATAGAAGAGCATGATAAGTTAATGAAAGAATTAACTAGAGTTGGTAGCAAACATGGCATATAATATATTATGCGCTATTTATTATTTATTATATTATTGACAGGTTGTAATCATACCGATACTATTCAAACTAAAACAAAAGAACCGACAAAGTTACAAGAGATTCAAAAAGAAATAGATTCCCTTTTAGCTGAAGATAAAAAAAATAAAATGCTAGAACTAGAATATTTAGAGCAAATTAGAATCGCTCAAGAAAATAATGATACAGAAGCATTTCGATTTTTCTTACAAGAATATGTAGAAGTTGATAGATTAGAAATTCCCGAAGAATTAAAAAAAGAACCAAATTATTTTGAAGGTGGATTAAAAGTAAAATATTAATGAAAATTAAATTAGGATTACGAGGAAGCACAGATGCAATCAATCATATCATCATTAAATTAGATGATCTTATGCTTGTAACTGCTGACAATTTATTTCTAGTAGGAGAAGAGAATCGAATTAAAACAGGAAAAAATTTAGTTGAATTATTAAATACTTTATCAAAGGATCACGAAATATCTGTTGGCGAAAATATTGCTAAAGAAATTGAAAGAGAATTAAATTTAAATGGAGAGATAATTAAATATGTCTGAAATAATGGATGATTATGATGCAGGATACCAAGAAGGATTGGTTGATGCTAGAAATATAGTTAGTAAATTGGAGCAGGATTGCACTTGTAATAGAAATTTACAATTTGCGAATGCTAGAGATGAAGGAATTGCACAAATCATATATAATGCCCAAAAAGAAATCTTACATAAAGCATATAATTTAATAGAGGATAATTCAGATGGCTCATGATGAATTTAATAGCGGGGCAAGACATGGATTTAGCATGGCATTACTTGCAGTCAGAGATGTTGACAGAGAAATAGAATACCCCGATGAGAAAGGGAGAGAAGATTATATAAAATATAATGCACAAAAAGATTTATTATATAAAATATATGAATCAATTAAAAAGCAACAAGAGCTAGAAGTACATGAAAACGATTATTAATTTTTTTCTTGACAAAATAAAATAAACTTGTTATGATTTGTTTAAATTCAAAAGGATT
>VMHT01179115.1_pt1 | contig 15000 bp, 22 predicted proteins | sample 4693611 | NCBI WGS metagenome assembly VMHT01 (sample SAMN12280063, study PRJNA550983) | marine metagenome | isolation source: seawater sampled from same location over 5 years 0.02-0.2 micron viral filtrate | place: USA: collected off the coast of southern California halfway between the port... ... | reverse complement strand
TATGACGACTACTGCGAAGGCGACCAAAGCCTAGAGCACGACAGGCAAGACTACGAATCAGTCCAGAACGCATGGGCACGAATCAAACAAGGATAACGTGGGACACGTCCCACACTATATAACTAGAGGATATTATCATGGCAAAGTACTATTGGAATTTGAACGACTTTGAAGAAGTTAAGGCTAACTACAGCAACACCAAGCCCATACGTGGTAAGGGTGGGAACGCAGGTAAAGTACCTATCGCGTGTCGTACTCGCCCCCAAGAAGAGATAGTCAAGGTCAATGACAACTGCTATGCACTGTACGATGACACGTTCTGGTGGTGGCAAAGTCACCGAGAGAAGTGGGCTGAGCATGGGCAAGCCGCAATACTGTGGAGCTACAACCCCAAGAGTAAAATTGAATCTATCCGCATACGCAACACTGGTGTAGGTATGAACGCGTATGGCAGAGTGGACTTCCTGTGCCGTTTTCTACCCCGTATGGGTGCTATCACAGTCCGCAGTACCGGCTCTGGACGTTATAGCGTTGTTACTGGAGGTGAGACATATTACCTACCTAAGAATATAATGCACACAAGAGATCGACAGCTCACTAGCACAGGGCATAGCGACTACATACCTTACGATGGTATATCGGAATACGATGGTATGGACGTTACGTTTACACGCCCTGTAGGTACGTATAAGTGGGAGCTAAAAGGTACGCCACACAACCCACCACGTACTCGCGTTGACAAGGGAACCAAGGCAAAGTTCAAGGAGCCTATCGACCTTTTCCTTGATTGGTGTTGGATACGTACGCCTAGTATCATTGACAATCTGAGTAGCGGACGTGAGCGATACGAACGCGAAGCCTTATTTAAGGATAGCGCGTTAGTGAGAGATGCTGTGTGCAACGAAGATGACGAGAACCGTTTCGCCCTACTAGTGCATTTCCTAGAGAGGGTTAAGTACAACAAGGCGTGGGACGCTAACGATGACTGGGCGCGTGACCCCAAGCAGTACCGAACTTCATTCAATTCGTTTATAAATTCTGCGTGTGGCTTTACGTTCACGACAACTGAATATTAGGAGAGAACATCATGGCTAAAATAGCTAACAGAACAGCGCGTGGTTACGTGCAAGAGTGCCGACCTTTCGAGGCAAATAACATATTCGCTGTGGTACGCCACGGCAATGACCAAGCACGTTACATCGTGTATTCGTATGGTACACACTTTCCCCTGTGGATACGTGAGGGTGGCGTGTGGTATGAGAATGTAACCAAGTACAGCCCTACTACGTCGAAGCACAAGACGCAGACCAACCCGTACGTCGAGGCGACTACCCCTATGGAACGAGAGGCTATGGTTACTATCGCTAACCACGGCATAGCAGGTCTATCACTTGGCATGGGAGAAGAATGATGTCTAGATACATGGAGATACACCCCATAGATAGAATGACAAGGTTTTTTCCTGAGGAATCTAGCCTAGCGACACGTTACGACCCAGATAAACGCGTTAGGTTCAACGCAAAGGCGGGTGAAGTACTGGATTTTATTAGGAGAGTCCAAGGAGCTACACGTTGTAACTTCTATATACGACATGATGGCTGCATACATATTCAGTACGAAGGCGACGAGTATTCGTGTGGGTATTTACGTGTCTTCTTGAGCAACGAAGGTAAGACTACTTACCAAGTGTGGGCACCGAGTATCGAGAACAATAAGTATAACCCTCATGGTGAGCTACACAATACCAAGTCCTCGACTAACATAGAGGCCGCCGTTCGGAATGTGAAGCGTCACGCCATACCGCTAACTTTGAGTGAGAAGCGACATCTACACGTTCAAGGTTACAGGCATAAGATTACGCTTCACCAGAACGTGTTATGCCAAAAGTATGCCGACAACCTAACTGCTATAGGTATGGACGCTCGCGATGCGTACAAGGTGTGGAGAAGTACATTCACCACCCCCGCCTTACTTGATCATCTAACCCTAGCCGTCAAACTAGATGGCTTTGACTTTGGCTCACTCAAAGGCGATATAGCCGCCGCCATAGATGCACTCGCTGATGTGGAGGTTGAGCGTAAACTGATGGGTAAGCGTGAGGCTAAGTTTGTACGTGTTAGTAGAACTGCAAGTGGTCATCAAAAGTTTGAACTCCTACCCCTCCCTGACAAGGACGATGACTGGCGTACCAAACCCATAACTGGCGAGGTGCCACTTACCTTTACAGGTTCAGAGTGCTTACCTGAGTCTATGCTACAAAAGCTGTCTGTACTTACCACAGTAGACTCTGATGAGTACGTACGTGGTGTAGGGATGAGGACTCACGTACCTAATCTATTTATTGTAGAGGAGATTAAAAACGTTGGATAGTATGTACAGGGTACAGATAAGAGACACCGATGTATCCGTAGTGGGGTTGGGATTAGACGTAGTGGACAACGATCTAACAGGGGTGTACTCTGTCGAATCCTTACCTCAGTTGTTAGAAGATAGACTAGCGGTATTGATGACGTGCGACCCAACGCCACCTACTCACATGGTAGACGGTATTGGGAGGCGTATCGACGACAATACATTTTGGGTATATAAATAGGAGAATAGTATGAGTGCTGTTGAAGGGTTTGTTATCGCACTGTTTTTGTTTTTTATTACATTCATGTTGGTACATGCAGTGATGTACAAGATGGAAGAGACGCGTGCATGGAACCGTAGGCGCATACTGCAACGGAGGGCTGAGCGTGAGAGTAAAGACATATAACGTACTGGTCGCCGCTATTGAGGCAGGTATACATTACGGATATGTAAGAGCGCACAAGCATACGGATACCCCTACCCGAGCGCAGTTAGAGGGGGAGATAGAGCGTGAGATTTGGAACGCTATTGATGAAGTATTTAACTTTGAGGACGAGATAGATGGACAAGAATGAAATTCAAGATAAGATAAAAGAAGCCCACGCCACTGCCGATAGACTGTTGACGCAAGCTGAGCTTAGTTCTAAATGGAATAAGGTGAACGTATATATGGGCGAACCTGTTGGCGTAGTAACACGTTGGCACACGTTAGCTGTAGTGGGTGTGTTGGTGTTAGCGTTTTGGTCGCCATTCTCAAGTGCCGGTTGTAGTATGAAGACGGACAGTTGGGGCAACAGCAAGTACACATGCCACGATGGTAACTCTGGTACGTTGACTACTGATTCGTGGGGTAACACTAGGGACAGCCGTACTGGTACTACGTACCGCACTGACTCATGGGGTACAACACGTGGTAGCGATGGCTCTAGTTGGAAGACTGATTCATGGGGTACTACACGTTTCAACGATGGTACTACATCTAAAACTGACGCATGGGGCAACACACGATACAGTAACGGTACTGTGTGTAAGACTGACTCATGGGGCACAACGAGGTGTAATTAGTGAGAGGACGCACGCATGGTGGGAAGGGTAGCAATGCCCGACCCACCGACACTCAAAAATTTAACGACAACTTCGACCGCATCTTCGGCAAGAAGTCGGTCACTGGTATCACAGAGGGCAACAAGCATGGCGATGACACCGGAAGCAAAAGTAAAAAAGAAAGTGGTGGAGCAACTAAAGGCTCTTAACGCATACTACTTTTTCCCCGCCACTGGCGGCTATGGTAAGTCTGGCGTACCTGACGTGGTTGGGTGCTACGAGGGAAACTTCTTTGGTATCGAATGTAAGGCAGGTAAGAATACACCAACAGCTTTACAGGAGATGAACCTCAAAGAGATAGCAAACAGCGGTGGTATATCTTTGGTTATCAATGAGAAGAACGTGGAGTACGTATCACAGGTTCTCACTGGTACATATATAGACCCCAACCAAATTGAGTTGTTCTGATGGGGTTTCTCATACCATCTAAACCTGTAATGGAAGTGGAGCTTGAGCCTATCGAGGTTACTATCCGCAGGGAACAAGCTCGGCTACAAGACATCGAGTTCGACACCGATGAAAAACCAAACACCTACATGCTTGACTACATGCGATCTGAACGCGCACGTGGTATCACGCAGTGGGTAACAAACTTATAGAGGAATAGATATGGGCATCAACGACACCACCCCCGAACAGTGGGACGCATTACGTAAGAAGCACCCTACCATCGTAGGTAAGTATGAAGATTACTTTAAGAAGCCGGTAGAGGAAGAGTGTATGGTGAAGAATCCTTCGCACTACAACGCCGGAGGTATTGAGTGTATAGAAGCTATCAAAGCATCTATGTCTACCGAATCATACACAGGCTACCTGAAGGGTAACGTACAGAAATACGTTTGGAGGTATGAAGATAAGAATGGGTTGGAGGATCTGCGCAAGGCGCAGTGGTACTTGAACACGCTTATTGATGTTTTGTGGGAGGAGTAATGGATTTAATTACGTTGGACTTCGAGACGTACTACGACAAAGACTTCTCGCTACGTAAGATAACTCTTGAGAACTACATCCGCGACCCTCGCTTTGAGATAGTGGGTGTAGGTATCAAGGTAAACAATGGGGATACAGAGTGGGCATCTGGCACACATGAGGAGTTACATGATTACTTACATACGTTCGATTGGGAAAACAGTATGGTATTGGCTCACAATACTATGTTTGACGGCGCTATACTCAGTTGGCTTTTCAATATCCGTCCTCGTATCTGGGCTGATACTCTGTGCATCGCTCGCGCTTTACATGGTGTTGAAGTGGGTGGAAGTCTCGCGGCGTTGGCTACACGATACGGAATCGGACAGAAAGGGACTGAAGTCCTCGACGCAATGGGACTTAGAAGATTAGACTTCTCTGACGAACAACTCGACAGCTATGGCGATTACTGCATCAACGATGTGGAACTAACATATATGTTATTTTCTAGGATGGGTAAGGGGTTCCCGAAACAAGAGATGCGTATCATCGACATGACGTTACGTATGTTTATCGACCCCATACTTGAGCTAGACCTACCACTACTGGAAACGCATCTGAGTAACGTGAAGCAGAGAAAGCTAGACCTTATAGAATCCTCTGGCGTTACCAAGACAGACCTGATGAGTAACCCTAAGTTCGCCAAGCTATTAGAAGCTGAGGGTGTTGAACCACCGATGAAGACTAGCCTTACTACAGGTAAGCAGACGTACGCGTTTGCCAAGTCTGACGAAGCGTTCAAGGCACTACAAGACCACGAAAACCCACGCGTGCAAGCACTAGTGACATCAAGGCTAGGTACGAAAAGCTCCCTCGAAGAGACACGTACAGAGAGGTTTATAGGTATTGCATCACGTGGACTTCTCCCGGTACCCGTACGGTACTACGCCGCGCACACCGGTAGATGGGGCGGTGATGATAAGATTAACATCCAAAACCTACCGAGTCGTGGTGTGAACGGTAAGATGTTGAAGAAGAGTATTGTCGCACCAGAGGGATATGTGTTGATTGACTGTGACTCCTCGCAGATCGAAGCACGTGTACTCGCATGGTTGGCGGGGCAGGATGATTTAGTACAAGCGTTCGCCAACAAGGAAGATGTGTATATAAAGATGGCGGCACGTATCTATGACATACCTGAGAGTGAGGTGACTGCCGAGCAGAGATTCGTAGGTAAGACTACCATCTTAGGTGCAGGGTACGGTATGGGTGCAGTACGATTCGCTGAACAGTTGAAGACCTTTGGCACTACTATGGAACCCGCCGAAGCTAAAAGGGTAGTACAAATCTACCGTGATGCTAACTGGAAGATCGCACAGCTATGGCGTTCGTCACAACACATGTTGGTTAGCATGTCGCGTGGAGACGACTTTACGTATGGTGTGAATAACATGGTGCGTTGCAAGTCGCGCAACGGTACGGCAGGTATACGCCTACCATCGGGACTATGGATGAAGTACGCCGACCTAGACTACGAGCAAGGTGAACGTGGGCCAGAGTTTAGTTATAGGACTCGACGTGGGCGCACACGTATATACGGTGGTAAGGTGGTGGAGAACGTATGCCAAGCTATTGCCAGATGTATCATGGGCGACCAGATGTTAGCGATAGCTAAAAGGTATAAGATTGCACTGACAGTACACGATTCCGTGGTATGCTGTGTAAAGGAAAGCGAAGTAGGTGAGGCACGTAAGTACATCGAAGCGTGTATGAATACTACCCCCGCATGGGCTGATGGGCTACCTATCGCATGTGAGTCGGGTACCGGTAAATCATATGGAGAAGCAGGATGAGCGACGATAAAGTTATATCTATGGAAGATTTTAGGAAGACTGAACGTGAGCTAGATGGTAACCCTGAGCTAGCTCCCAAAGAGGAGCTTGAGGGTGTAGAAGACGCAGGGTTTATACGTACTATGTTAGTGGAGCAGAAGGAAACACTGTTTGCTGTCATTGAGCAGGGTAGGTTGACGGAAGGGAAAGAGAAAGACCTATATGGTATCGTGTTGACAGAAGATGAGCTTAGTCAGACTATCGAAGAGCTTGTATACATACAAGAACTAATGCAGGAATATAAGGACGGGGGAGAGAACTGGTGAGTGCATCCCCTTGGTCGTTTAGCAGAATAAAATCTTTTGAGCAGTGCCCTAAGAAGTTCTACCACTTAAAGGTATCTAAGGACTACAGAGAGCCAGAGACCGAAGCTATGTTGTACGGCACTGCCGTACACTTGGCGGCAGAAGAATACATACGTGATGGTAAACCCCTACCAGAGAAGTATGGGTATGTTAAGCCTATGTTGGATTCTCTCATGCGGTTCGAGGGCGAGTTCCTATGTGAGTATGAGATGGGACTGACTGTAGATTTAGAGGCGTGTGGGTTTAAGGACGACAACGTGTGGTACAGAGGCATAGCTGACTTGGTTATCTTGAATAAAGAAGCTAAGACCGCGTACGTTATTGACTACAAAACAAGCAAGAACACTAGATACGCAGACAAAGGTCAGTTAGAATTGATGGCATTAGCTACCTTTAAACACTTCCCAGAAGTAGAAACCGTTAAGGGTGGTCTGTTGTTCGTAGTGTGTGAAGAGCTTATAAAGGATGAGTATAAGAAAGAAGATGCTCCGAAGCTATGGGCAAAGTGGTTAGGTGACTACAAGCGCATGGAGAAAGCCTTCGAAGTAGATGTCTGGAATCCCCACCAGAGCGGCCTATGTCGTAGGCACTGTATAGTAACTGAATGTGTACACAACGGTAGAAACTAATGCCCTATAAGAATAAAGCGGATCGCAAGAAGCAGGTCAATGCCCCCAGAGGTAGTGCGGCGCACGAAGCGCGTATGGAAAGACAACGTGCCAGACGTGAGTTCGACAAGAAGAAGGGGTATGCGAAACGCAAGGGTAAAGACTTGAGTCACCGTAAGGCGTTGTCAAAAGGTGGCAGTAACAAAGATGGCTACTACGTAGAGTGTTCCAGTAAGAACAGATCGCGTAATGGGCATAAGAAGAAATAACCTCCTCGGGTTGTGTGTAGACGTTCAGTGTGATGCGTCTTTAAACAAAGCGGTATGCCTTTATATCCTCTGGGGCCGGTGTCACCACCAACCGTAAAAATCGCATTAGCTCGCATAGGTTTAGTTGATACCTGCATATGTCGGAGTTAGCCTCGCCGGAGCGAAGGAGGCCTCTAATTCAAAGCGCGTTGTGGACACCCACTTCGTGCTATTTCGTATCGGAGCGAATAAATGGAAATAATTGATAACAAGGCGTTGCTATTAAAACTACGCAACCCTAAACACGTGACAGCAGTTATACCTAAGAGTAAAGAGTTGTCAGGCAATCGAGTACTAGTAAGTTGGGGAATGGAAGAGGCGCGTGTACTAAAGAACCTAAACATAAAAGCCCCCTCCCCAATACTACGGGAGTATGAGTGGACAGGTAAGTACAAACCTTTCGACCATCAGAAGGACACCGCAGGGTTCCTAACCCTTAACCAAAAATCTTTCTGCTTCAACGAGCAAGGTACAGGTAAGACAGCCAGTGCTATATGGGCGGCTGACTACCTAATGAACATGGGGATAATAAAACGCGTTCTGGTTATATGCCCTCTATCTATTATGGACTCCGCATGGCGTAACGACTTGTTTACCTTTGCTATGCACCGAACGGTTGACGTAGCGTATGGAGCAAAAGATAAACGCCGTAAGATAATTGAGGAGGGTTCAGAGTTTGTCATCATTAACTACGATGGGGTGGAGATAGTACAAGACGCTGTGGCAGATGGTGGGTTTGACCTAATCATCATTGACGAGGCTACTCACTATAAGAATCCTCAGACCAAGCGATGGAAGGTACTCAACAAGTTAGTCAAGCCAGAGACATGGCTATGGATGATGACAGGTACTCCCGCCGCACAGAGTCCAGTAGATGCCTACGGCCTAGCTAAGTTAGTAAACCCCAACAAGGTTCCTAGGTTCTTGGGTTCGTTCAGGGATCAGGTAATGCAGAAAGTTACTAACTTCAAATGGGTTCCTAAAGACACCGCGACGGATACAGTGTTCAGAGTACTACAACCTGCAATACGTTTTACGAAGGATGAGTGTCTAGACCTTCCGCCTATGGTGTACGTCAAGCGAGAAGTAGAGCTTACTCGACAACAGAAGAAATACTACAAAGAGCTGAAGAGTAAGATGGTAATGCAAGCGGCAGGAGAACAGATCACGGCGGCGAACGCGGCGGTCAACATGAACAAGCTACTGCAAATATCTGCGGGGGCTGTGTACACCGACGATGGAGACTCGTTAGAGTTTGACATCAAGCACCGATACAAGGTGCTACAAGAGGTGATTGCCGAATCCAGTAAGAAGGTACTAGTGTTCGTGCCGTTCAAACACACCATCGACATGCTGACAGAGAAGCTACGCAAGGACAAGATAACCGCCGAGGTAATACGGGGAGATGTATCTGCGGGCAAGCGAACTGAGATATTTAAGAGGTTCCAGAACGACGACGACCCGCAAGTGCTAGTCATTCAGCCACAGTCGGCGGCGCATGGTGTAACTCTTACAGCGGCAAACACCGTGGTGTGGTGGGGGCCAACAAGTTCCCTAGAAACCTACGCGCAAGCCAACGCACGTGTACATAGATCAGGGCAAGACCAGAAATGTACCATCGTCCAGCTAGCAGGTAGCCACGCAGAGAAACGTGTATATGCGTTACTTGACAATAGAATTGACGTACATACAAAGATGATCGACCTTTATAAAGAAATACTTGACTAGTTAGTTAGATGCGAATAGAGTGTACTTCCTTTAGCTAATTGGAGGTTTATGATGGACAATGTAGTTACTGCGGAGAAGCTGACTGAGACGTACTTGAAGATACGGAGTAAGCGGTCAGAACTCTCTGCGGATTTTAAGGAGAAAGACAAGGTTCTTGTGGAGCAGATGGACAAGGTAAAGAGAGCATTACTTGAATACTGCAACGAGCATGGACTGGATAGTGTTAAAACCCCTGCGGGATTGTTTTATAGGTCTGTAAAGACGAGGTACTGGACGAGCGATTGGGAATCTATGTACAAGTTTGTTTTGGAGAACGAGATACCTGAGTTCTTCGATAAGCGTCTTAACCAAGCCAGTGTGAAGCAGTACTTGGAGGAAAACCCCGACCTTGTACCTAAAGGTCTTAATGTAGATTCAGAATACGCAATAGCGGTGAGGAAAAAATAATGGAACCATTAGTAACAACTGAAGGTGTAGCTAAGCACTTTCAAGTATCAATCGCTACCGTACGTGCATGGGTTCGTAAGGGTGATATACCCGAAGATACCTACGCCCATTTCGGTAATACCTACCGGTTTAAGTTGAGTGCCGTAGTTGATTCCCTACTCAACAAGAAGTCCAGAGAAGACGAGTCAGGAGATGTTGAGACACTTGTCGATGACCTGTCTTGGGACGCGTCGGAGGACGTATAGTGGATCGCCGAATCAGTATCCGTGGTGGAGAGATTAGAACCATAGATGGTACTGTAGCATCACAGGCGAAAGACTTGTTAGATGTAGTAATCGTAAACGCCGCGCCAATATCACGTTCGTACTTTGACAACACGTATGATCCGAACGTAGTAAAGGCTCCGGTATGTTGGTCGCCCGACACGCAGGTACCTGCATCGGATGTGCCAGTGGAACAGAGGCAATCTAAAAGATGTATGGATTGTACTCAGAACGTAAGAGGTTCAGGTCAGAATGGTGGTAGAGCGTGCAGGTTCGCACAGAGACTTGCTGTATCACTACCCGAAGATCTGGATGTAGTTTATAGACTACAACTACCCGCTACTTCTATATATGGTGTAGGTAGAGGTGGGGACATGCCCTTGCAGGAGTACGTGAAGTTTCTATCCGCACGTGATTCTGTAGCTACTGGGGTTGTTACTCGGATGTATGTAGATAGAGAAAGTGTAGTACCCAAACTTTATTTTAAGGCTGTGAGACCGTTATCAGAAGAAGAGTTGTGTGTGGTGGACGAAGTGACCCTTGGGCAAGACTCGCAAGAGGCAATACGCCAAGACGCATATAGAGCACCGGAAACAACATCTCCCTTTGGTGTGGTAGATGGCTTTGAAATAAACGCAAATTAAAATATAGGAAAATTGATATGACACATTTAGTAAGCAACGTAGAAATTCTTTACCCACGCATCAACCAGTGCTACCGTTTTTGTAACCAAGAAAACAAAAGCGTTCCGTGTGATCCGTTCGAGGACGGCGCTAGGTATGAGACCAAGTTCCGTATGGATAAAGACCAAGCCAAGGCGTTGTACAAAGCTATGGCAACTGCCTACGCGGAACGTAAAGAGAAATCTTGGCCTGAGAAGTTAGCTATGCCATTCGAGCAAGATGACGATGGTATGTTCGTAGGTAAAGCTGTACTCAAAGGCGCATACGGTAAAGACGCTACTGCCAAACCTAAGCAGTACGATGCCAAGAGCAAAGAACTTCCTGAAGACTTTAAGCTCACCACTGGTAGTGTTGGTAACGTGGCAGTTGTATTTGTACCTTACAACATGCGTGACAACGGCGTGTCATTACGCCTGAAAGCAGTGCAGGTTACCAAGTACCAAGAGCCACAATCTGCGGCTTCTCCATTCGATGTTGTTGACGGGTTTGAATTAGAGGTTGACGAAAACCCATTTGAAGTGCAAACTCCAAAAGCTGCTCCTCAAGAAGCAGTTAGTGACGACATCTTCGAAGATGAACCGAAGAAAGTCTCCGAGCCTAAGAAGGTTGTAAAGAAGGCGGCTCCCGCTAAAAAAGATGACGCTGATCTTGCGTCAGTCATCGACCAATGGGACGACTAAGTTAGTCTCCTAGAAAACTAATCCCACAGCTAGGATTGATTACCCGAAAAGGGCGCTCACGCGCCCCTGCTGTGGCGACTCTCGGAATTAGGAATAGGATATGGATACTAAAACATTTTTAGATAGCACGTTGGGGAACGAAGGCTTCTATTGTTTGTTTGCGAATAACTTGAGTACTGGGCATCGTCCGCAGTCATTCTATCGCTCCACTGGGCAGTTGATTGACGCGGCGAAAGAGTTAGATGCTAAGGGGTACGATGCGTACTTCGCGTTATGTACGTTCGAGGATTCAAAATCACGTAAAGCAAAGAATGCGAAACAGATTAAAGCGTTCTTCCTCGATATAGATTGCGGGGAAGGCAAAGACTACGGCACACAAGCAGAGGCCGTACAAGCATTAGCTAAGTTCTGTAAGACGGTGGGACTACCTCGTCCCTTATTAGTAAACTCAGGTAGAGGCGTTCACGTATACTGGAGACTCACAGAGACGGTATGTCCTGATGACTGGAAGCCGGTAGCCACACGCCTGAAGAAGTTGTGTAAAGAGCACGACTTCAAATGCGATAACGCAGTTACCTCCGATTGCGCTAGGGTACTACGTATACCCTTCACGCATAACCACAAGACTACCCCTCCGTCAGAAGTTGGGTACTTTGGTGTAGTACCTGCGCCTGTAAACTTTGACACGATGTCAAAAATAATTGGTATAGACCAGATACCAGTCCCCTCTCGAAGACCTGCGGGAGCTAACGCTGTAATGGCGGCACTCACCCCAAACTACAAAAGCTACTTCAGAGACATACTACGTAAGAGCAAAGACGGTCGAGGGTGTGAGCAGTTGATACAGGTGTTGCGTAACCCTGACGCTGTTAGTGAGCCTACATGGTTCGACGCTGTGTCTATTGTAAAGCACTGCGAAGATGGCGGACGTGCGGGGGTACACAAAATATCTAAGGGGTACTCCAACTACGACCCCGAAGAGACCGATAGCAAGTACGATACTACTAAACACGTACATCTATGTAGTAGCTTCGACTCCAACAACCCCGGCATATGCCAAGACTGCCCAAACTGGGGGAAGGTAAAGTCGCCCATCACACTAGGTAATCGTGTAGAACAGGCGACCGCCGAAGATAACGTGGTAGAGGTGACAGTGGAAGCTCCGGCGTTAGACCTACCGGACACCCCAACGAATACGTACACCATACCTGAGTACCCCAAACCTTACTTCAGGGGTAAGTATGGCGGTGTATACACTAGAAGCACTGACCCAGAAGGCGAGATAGAAGAGAAGCTGTTGTACCACAACGATCTCTATGTCGTACGTAGACTACGCGATGCGGAGATAGGGGAAGCCATAGTTATGAGACTGCACCTACCGAAAGATGGGGTGCGTGAATTTACAGTGCCGCTGACTGCCGTTACATCTAGGGATGAGTTCCGTAAGCAGATGTCTATGCAGGGGGTGGCTGTTACTAAGATGGATGAACTAATGCAGTACACCACGACATGGGTAAACGAGTTACAGGCTACGGCAGTAGCAGACGAAGCAAGGCGCCAATTCGGTTGGACAGATGATAACCACGACACATTCGTAGTGGGGAATCAGGAGATACGTAAAGACCGTATAGGGTTCAACCCTCCATCCTCTGCAACTGCGGGGCTGTTTCATATGTTCGAGCCTAAGGGTACGTTGGAGGAGTGGAAGCAGAACGCAGATTTCTACAACCGCGATGGATTCGAGATGCACCAGTACGTTGTGGGTACAGCATTCGGTTCCCCTCTTATGGAGTTCTCTCCGATCAGTTGTGCGGGATTCCATATCCACAGTAAGGCGACAGGTATTGGTAAGACTACCGCCATGCTATGTGCCGCTTCTGTATGGGCTAACCCTAAAGAGTATGTGGTTGAAGAGCGAGACACACAGGCAACTCGTATGAACCGTGGTGAGCTATACCACAGCCTACCGTTGTACATCGACGAACTTACAAACGCTAAGGGTGACGAGTTATCTGACTTGGCCTATCAGCTATCTGGAGGTAAGCAACGTAATCGTATGTCCGGCAGTAGTAACGTGGAGCGGGTGCGAGGTAAGTCTTGGAGTCTACTATCTGTAAGTACGGGTAATACTAGCTTTGTTGAGCGTGTAAGTATGGTTAAAGACATGCCGAAAGCGGAAGCACAGCGTATAATGGAGACTCGTGCAGTTAAGAAGTTCTCCGAGACAGCAGATAAAAGTGAGACAGATAAGTTCGCCAATAGTATCGAGAATGTGTACGGACATGCAGGTTTACCTTATATACAGTATATAATGGCTAACAAAGAAGAAGTTAAGGCACTGATGCAACGCGTACAGCTTAACATTGACCGTGAAGCAGGGCTTACACCTGAGAACAGGTTCTGGTCAGCGGGAGCAGCGTCTACCTTGACTGGACTAATCATAGCCAAACGCCTTGGTCTGGTGAACTACGATATAAAGAAACTTACCAAGTACGTCATACAGTTGTTGAAGGATAACCTAGCAGTTGTGAGCGGTATGGATTGTTCAGCCTCTGATACCCTGAACGACTACATCCACGAGCATTGGGGTAGCATCCTCAAGATCAAAAGCACTGACGACTTACGGAAGAACAACGGTAATGGGCTAGACTCCTTAGTTATACCAGAGCTAGACCCCAAGGTTCGCTTAGTAGGTAGGTATGAGACAGATATAAAGAGGGTGTACCTAGTACCAAAACCTCTCAAGGCTTGGTGTGGCAGACAACAGATAAACTACAGTTCGTTTGTACAAGACCTGAAAGATAAGTTTGGTGGTAAGACTGTGAAGATGCGGCTAACCAAAGGCACTAGTATGCAGTTGGATGCTTCGACTGTGTTGTCCGTTGATTGTTCGGGAGTAGAAAGTGATGACGACCCGAAGGACGAATGATTTATGCCCCGATGGGGTTAGGGTAGTAGTTGCTTGGGATAGTATGGTTGTGGGGGCGTCGATATTTGTCCCCTGCATCAACACCAAGAAAGCTATCCGACAGATAAAAAATATAACTAATAAGAAGGACTGGAAAATAGAGTCCCGAGTACACGCCGAAAACGGCTTATTGGGCGTCAGAGTATGGCGTACCTGCTGAATATGGCGTGTTAGTTCCCCGTTGCCCCCCGCCTGTTTCCGAGACAGGTTAGGGGGGTTTTTTATTATTCCTTACCAAACAACACTTCATATCCCTGTTTGTACTCATCACGACTTCGAGCCGCGTCAGCACGTAGAGACTTAGTGATAGTAACACCGTTGTGCATAGTCGCAGTTGTACGGCTAAACTGACTGGCAGATCTTCTAATAGTCTCGCCGTTAATGCCTTGTCTAGGGTGCCGCTTATTGAACTTCTTTATATCTTTAAGTATAGCTTTAGCTTCCTCTACATCACCAAAACGTCTAGCGATATTTAGGTTTTTAAGTAGCTCTTGGCGTTTGCCCGTAACACCGCTCTCTATACGCTTACTCATACTAGCTTGCTCTTGTGCAAACGTGTACTCAGCGGGAGCGAAGCCCATAGTCTGGAACGCTAGGTCTTTAAACGACATGTCGTCGTAGATAGGATCACCTCGACGGGTGTATATACCTTCATCCCTAGCGAATCTACCGAAAGTAGACTTGTAGGCATTCGACAGTGCCGCAGGTAAGATACTCTCTATACCCCTCTCCGTCTCTCCCTGTCTCAGATCT
>VMHT01125829.1_pt1 | contig 15000 bp, 3 predicted proteins | sample 4693611 | NCBI WGS metagenome assembly VMHT01 (sample SAMN12280063, study PRJNA550983) | marine metagenome | isolation source: seawater sampled from same location over 5 years 0.02-0.2 micron viral filtrate | place: USA: collected off the coast of southern California halfway between the port... ... | reverse complement strand
TAATCTAGGAAATGGGCTAAAATTTATCCCCGGAGCAGCACCAGAAACAGATCAATATATTTCATTTTATAATGGCGCTAGTACACCTGTACATATTGGGTCATTCGGGAGTGTTGGTGATAGCTTGTCAGTAAGAACAAGGGATACTAGCGATGCTTTAAATATATTACAAAACGGCAACGTAGGTATTGGTACTACGAGTCCTAGCTATGAACTAGAAGTAGAATCTAGTAGCCCTGTTATTGGAGTAACATCAACAACTTCATCGGCTCCAGAATTTAGGCTAGAGAATACGCTTAAATCATGGGCTAATTATTTAGACAATGCTGGGGAATTGGTTTGGCTTAACCGTTCAGACTCAAAAGAGGTTATGCGTATCGATTCCGACGGCAATGTCGGTATTGGTACTACAGATCCGCAGACGAATTTGCATTGCGAAGACCCTACAAATATCTCAATCTTAAGATTAAGTACAGGAAATAGCTTAGGTTATGCCCAACTAAAAGGTGGAGGCACAACAGGATCACTTACGATAGAAGCTGACCAGACTAATAGTGTTGCTGGTTCTATAATTTCGTTCAAAGTTGATGGTAGTGAGCATATGCGCGTCAACTCCGACGGCAACGTAGGTATTGGTACTACGAGTCCTAGTGCTAAGCTTCATCTTTCCACAACAGGATTAGATGGCTTGCGGTTATCGGTTGATTCACAGAGTTATTATCACATGATTCGCCCTAATGGTGATGGCCTGTATATAGGTGCAGATGAAGACAGTTCAGGAGGATCAGGTGCAGACATCCGCCTAAACATCAAAGGAGATGAGAAGATGCGCATCGACTCCGACGGCAACGTAGGTATTGGTACTACGAGTCCTGACGAGGCATTTCACATTAAAGGTGATGATAAAAGAATGTTCATCGGAAGTGATGATTATAATTTATTTTCCTTAGGAAGGCGAAGCAGTACAGAGCTAGACACGGCTTACCTCAGCATGATGGACGAGGGTGACCAGAAAGTAGTCCTAGACACAAGTGGTGATTCATATTTTAATGGCGGCAATGTAGGTATTGGTACTACGAATCCGCAGCACAAACTTGATATTTCAACAAATGATACAACTGGGTTGAGGTTGATAAATCCTGATTCCGCAGAAGTAAATCAAAGTAATGACCCGCCAGCAATTTTATTTCAGGCAAACGGATGGGAGTTAAGAGACGATGGTGATGGATCCAGAGCATATTCAGCTAGAATCAGAGTAAGCTCCAACTACTCAGGTGAATCAGGTCGTGGGAACACACATCCCGTGATGAATTTCGATCTAGAGACGAATGAAAACAATCCTGATGACAATCTAAGTACCAAGATGATGATCAATGCTGATGGCAAGGTAGGTATTGGTACTACGAGTCCTAGTGCGAAGTTGGAAATAAATTCAGGCACAAATGATGCTAATTTACGGCTGGTTTCAACTGATCCGTATGTGGATATTAAAATGTCAGATAATACCACAACTGATTATGGAGTAAGAATCAGTAACAAAGGAGATGACCTATTACTTCAAAGAGCTGGTGGCCGAGTCGGTATTGGTACTACGAGTCCTAGTGCTACCTTAGATATACAGGGAACAGCTAAATTAAATGGTGCTGATCTAGCTACCGTTGATCAATTAGGTGGCGGAGGAATCTGGGCAGAGAATACCAGCGGTGCATATTATAACGACAACGTCGGTATTGGTACTACGAGTCCTACACAAAAGTTTTGTGTAGAAGATACAACTAACTCAAACACAAGTACATACATTAAAGTTGTAAGCGGTAATGCAGGTAATGCGGGTATAACTTTTGGCGATAATGATACTGACCTTGTTGGCGGTGTCTTGTTTAATAATTCAGATAACGCCTTGAGATTCTTTAAAAATGGATTTACCGAGGCAATGCGCATCGACTCCAGCGGCAACGTAGGTATTGGTACTACGAGTCCTGATAAGCCTCTAGAAATTGCGCAATCCGATGGTACTAGTGGGATTAGATTAAACTATATTCCATCCGCTTATCCTAATAATTACCTAGCAGATATATACCACGATGGAGCTAATGGTTTAATATTAGAATCAAAATTAGGTTCCGCAACCATCGCAGGTGACATATTGCTTGCTCCAAATGGCGGCAACATAGGTATTGGTACTACGAGTCCCTACGGTCTATTAGAGCTTAGTAGTGCAGGCGACACTATATTAAGTATCACAGCTGCGAATAATAAATCCTCTGCTATACATTTTAATGATTCAGATGCACAGAACCAAGGAATTATTTCATACACCCATACATCTGATTCACTAAGGTTTTTTACAACAAACACAGAGCGAATGCGCATCGACTCCAACGGCGTAGGTATTGGTACTACGAGTCCTAGTGATAGATTAGATATAACGGGAGATATAAATAATCTTGGAATTTCTATTACAAATGGTGCTGCTGGCCACCCTGCTAGAGTTACTCTTGCAAATAATGAAGGAAGCGGAACTATTGATGCTAATAATGGACTTCTGCGACTTGGTAATGGTAGTTCTACATCTAACGATTTAGTCATCGACTCCGACGGTCATGTCGGTATTGGTACTACGAGTCCTGATTATGAATTAGAGGTAACAAGAGATAACCAACCCTGCGTCATCACGGCGCAAAGCAAGGGGTTAAGTGATGCATATGGATGGGGTGGTTACATGTTTGCTAACGCTCATGATGGTGAAACTGGATGTTCTTCAATCATAGGTACATACAGGCCCTCTGCCGAAGTTGGTTTCGCAAGCGTTTTAAGGTTAAGGTCAAGAACTAGTCCTAATCGATACTTATTTATTGATTCACTTGGTAATTTAAGAATATCTACGAGCATTACACATGTTGGGGCTAATGCTGGTGATTATGTAGGCGCACAAACATCAGACGAGCGTTTAAAAGATATCGAGGATAATTTTGAATATGGCCTTGATAAAGTAATGCAATTAAAGCCAATAGCGTACAAATTAAAGGAAGATGAATCTAAAGTTCGCAAATTAGGGTTTGGCGCCCAAACAACTAAAAATATTGTTCCAGAAGCTGTTTACGACACCTTGAATTGTATTGATGGATGTGATCAAGATCCTGAGGATGAACATGGTCAGATTCCTCGTAGTGAAGATACTACCTTGGGTATGGAATATGTTCAATTAATTCCTGTTCTCACTAAGGCCATCCAAGAACAACAAACAATAATCGAAGACTTAAAGTCTAGAATAGTAACACTAGAAGGCGGCAGTTCTGAACCTGAAGTAGTTACAGAAGAACCAGTAGCTGAGGGAGCACCTGAGCCTCAAGCAGTCGAGGAGCCACAACCTGAGCCACAAGAGGTAGCACAAGTATCCTTGGGGCAGGTAAGTTTGGGACAAGTATCTGTAGGGCAGGTAAGTTTATCGGAGTCACCTCTTGATGAAATCAAGGAAATCCGTGCAGAGGACGGTAAGGAGTATATCAGGATAGGTGATAAGGACTACGAGGTCTTAGGAGAGAATGAAGACGGATCATTGATCTTAGACGACGATGTAACTAACAACGGGTAGTCTTTTAGGATGTCTGATTTTACAGGAGAGCAAAACCTCAGTGAATATGAGGGTAACCATTATGTAGGTACAATTAAGGATGGTAAATTTACAGTTGATACGAATATGCAAAAGCAGTACGCAGATGGACGGGTATTGCCAGAAAATGCTTATTTAGCTACAGTTGTAAATGGCAAGTTTCAGCTTGATAATAGATTGTACACAGTAGGTGAGGAGCAAATCCTGCAGACTGTTGTAGGGGATGGAGTAGAAAAACAAAAAGTTCCCTATGTATTTGTCGCTGATGACTTAGAGTTCACAGGCAAAGTCCGTTTGGGATATACAAATAAAAGTCCAATTAATTCCAATCTAGAGGTTATTGCATTAAAGGTTAAAGACGGTGATTCAACTTTCGTAGGTTATGATATGGTGATCCAGCCTGCTGACCCAATGTCCTTGATAACTACTAATGAAAGTGGTGAGACAGTAGTGGATTATACAAAGGCAGAGGATTCAGTGCTTATAGAAAATGACGGTAAAATTTTATACGGGAAGATAAGTGATTCTGTAGGTGATCAAATACAATTATATACCCAGAAAACAGGAAAAATTTCTTTTGCAGATAATATGTTTTTATGGGATGGGGAGCCTATAGGAGAGGATTCAATAGAAGAGCTTATTTTCCACGATAAAAACGACTACATCACATTGTCATCAATTGATATTCAGGAAGACAGATACAAGGATTACAATGTAGGAGATGTAGTCCCAAAGAATGGGTGGAATGTTGAAATTACCAATGGAGACCTCGATTACTTTTTCGAAAGTCCGAACATCTTTGAGAACCCTGAAGATTCAGCTGCTGGTGTGTGGAGGTTTAGCCTTTTACATAAATGGCATTATCTTGCAAATGACAGAGATGGTGACGGAAACCGCCTGATATTCAAGGAGGATACTGGTTGGCTGACTGAGGTTAAAAGAGAAAGTGACGGTGCTGATTTTTTATACAGTCATAATGATGATTCTTGGACTTACTATGATCTAACTCCAGAAGGTACTGCTAAAGTATGGGAGGCTACTGAAGACGGTAAGTGGGAGGTCAAAGAAGCGTCAACTTCTACAAATGATAATGCTAGTTCCGATGCTAGTAATGACGCTAGTTCCGATGCTAGTTCTGTTAATACAGAAGGCTGGTTCTCACAACAGGTCGCAGATGGCACATATACTGTTTATGATCCTGATGGGAATATATACAGCACAGGAAATTTGACTGAAGAGGAAGCAGAATACGAAATCAATGTGGGGGCAATGAGTGGCAACCAAGAAAAAGCGACAAAGACTGTTACTCCTGTGGGAGATGGTGATAACACTGGTGAAACTGATAACACTGATGGCACTGGTGACGCTGGTGATCTTACTGAGACAACAGAAGAGATAACTGATATGCAGGGTGTTTTAGATCAGTATATTGAAGACCTTGCTAGTGGAATGAGTGAAAGCGAGGCGCAAATTAAGCGAGATGATGCGATTCTAGCTATATTGCAATCTGAAGGTGTCAATCCTGAAGATGGAGAACAAACTCCCTACAGACCTTGGAATCCTATTTCAAATACAGCAGGTCAAACAATAACAGATCAGAGTGCTGCCACAGCAACAGCAGTCTCAAATGCATTGTCTTTTGCTCAAGATAATATGTCTCTTGGCATGAAGGGATTATCTTCTGCTTGGGATGCTACTTTAGGTAAACTTGGAGTAAATAATCCATTTAAGTGGCTACAGAAAAACACAGCAGCTTATCGAGCTCTAGAGGAAAGAATAAACTCTGCTGTAAATGCAAATACTCTCGCAAAGATACAAGCAAAGGAGACAAATCTAGGTAACACCTTGTATGAGCTTCAACTTGACGGCTACCCCATAATCAATCCAGAAGGTGACATTTACGATCAAACCTTCTATATGATTCAGAAGCCTTACTTGCAGGCTCCTGATGGTTCCTATTTGATTGGCGAAGACGGTAAACCTTTAGTAAATCCAGACTATAGAGAAGACTTATCTATCTACTATACAAAGGTTGGCCCTGATGGAATTGGGGGAACATCAGATGATATAACATCAGCTTTTTCTAAGTCTAACATTTTACCATTCCAGTTTAAAAGGCAGGAAGGTGAGCTAATGGATGACATAGGTTCTAAGCTTGATGCTGTCATTGAGAACAGTGTGAAGCCTACGAAGTTTTTTGATGCACAAGGGAATGAAGTAGATGCGGGTACTGAAGGTGCTATAGGTCTTAGTCGAGATGACCAAATCTTTAATCAACAGATGCAAGCCCTGAAGGACAAAAACCTGATTAAGGGTACAGCGGGTGCGGATGGTATTTTTGGAACAGCCGACGATACACTAGATGACGCTGGCCCAGACGGCATTCTAGGCACAGAGGATGATCCTAAGTCGATCCTTGAGCAGCTTTCTGATGACATCACAACATATGAGTATGGAGATATTAATACCGCAGGTAGTAGAGATAGGCTTCAGAGTGACTACAAAAACGAGAGAAGAAGACTTGTGGATAGAAGGAATGCTTTAGAGGAATTAGGAACTTTTGAAAATATGTCTCGTAAAGCCGATGCCTACAATGCACTCGGTCAGGCTGGGCAAAATGTGATTGATACAAGAAATAATAATTTCAAGCGTTTGGCTAAGCAAAAACTGTTTGGCGGTTCAATCAGTATGGATGACCTTAAAGAGTCTTCCACGCAAAGACCACAAGCTTCAGATCAGCCATTATCATTTAACTTGTTTGGTAATGATTTTCAGTTTGGATCAGGATCAAGTTTAGACCCGCTGGCAGTAGTTAACAAGCTTGGTAATTATCGTGAGGGGCAGGAGTTGGATTACGATTTAGAGGATGTTAAGCAATCAATTATGTCAAAAATTGCTGACAATAATTCTTTTTCTAAAAACTTTAATTACAAAATTGGGGAAAAAATACCCACAGGCGCAGGAGGATAAAATGTTAGGAGGTAGCAGGAGAGCAGGAAAACTAAACACCTTCATGGATGATTATGATGGTGCTAATTACTTTAAAACTGACGATCAAAAAAATGACTATTTAGCAAGTAGGGGTTTTGATCCAAATTCAAATGCTGGAAAATTATACTCGGGCGGTTTTGATAAGGCTAAAAAAGCAAAGGAAGATTACATAACAGATTACGATTTTTCTAAGTTTGGCGAAGACGGCTTGGGAGATGATTTTTTTACTGGCTTTAATAAAGCAGGGGAAGATGCTTTTGCTAACTTCATAAATGATCAAAAAGGTATTTATGACTTTTCTGGAAGGAATCAATACTTCCTAGCCAATAATGAAGATGGATTTACAATGTCAGCAGGTGGTGGAAAGAATTATGAAGCTTATGTGAAAAATAATCCTGATCTGCTGCAGAGCTATAACACAGCAAAAATGGGAGGCGACACAAGAACTCTTGCTGAATTTGGAAAGGAACATTACGAAACTTTCGGCAAAGATGAGGGCAGGCAAATATCAAATAATTATGCGTTATTTCAGGATGGAGTTTATGTAGGAGAAAACGCTGATTTAAATCAACTTTACCAAGACTTCCTACCAAACTATTCCGAGTACTTTACCAATCCATACGAAAATGAAGGGTTTGGAACAATAGCTGGGTTTTATAATGATGGCATTGCAGTGCCAGAATCAGACACACCTGCATTAGATGAGTTAAATTCTGGTAACTACGGCAGGCAAGCTGGCCCAGACGGTATCATGAACACGGATGATGATATCATAAATGCACCTGATCCTTTTCTGGTAAACAAGGCAATGTACGAAGAGGAAGGGAAGGACTTGGATAAACGAGTAGAGATGTCCACAAAGAATGCCCTAGAGTTCAAGGACGCAGTTGAACTACTTGGAACAACACAAAAGTCATCACTTGATACTGCTGCGGATACACTTGCCACAGAATCAGATGCCGCTGCTACGACATTAGCAAATGCGCAGAAGCTAAATGCTAATAATAAATATCGTGACATCACAGATGCATTGAGGGGAGACACGCTTGGTGCAATGCGAGCAGGTCGCTTTGGAACTAATAATGCTACAGACAGACTTTTAGTTGATGCGGTAGCAAGAGCTGCTTCAGATAAAGCGGGTGTGTTAGGCGACATAGACGAAGCCCTTGCAGAAGATAAGTTTGGTAATGAAATGGCCAAAATTACGACCAAGTTTAACAACGCAAATAGTCTTACTAATCTTAAGATGGAACTTGGCGAAGGGTACAATCGTGAGATTCAGACGCTAAAGGATATGGTAGCAGAAAAAGTCGGTTCGACTCCTGATGAGACCGATTATCTGATGGGACTAGTAGAAGACACAGCTGCTATTGCAGCGCTTAAGGGTGAGTTAGACTTAAAGAACGCACAGGATACTGTCACATTTATGAACCAAGTGCTTGATAAATTTTTGTCAGACCCGACATCAATAGCAAGTGCATCTACCCAGAATCAAACTGATCTTGATAATCTTGATACTGATTTGGTTGATTTTGTTGATCGACTAAATACAAAATACGCTAATGCCCCTGAGGTGATCGATATGATTGAGCTTGTTAATTCTTACGACACGCTTGACACCTCGCAAAAAAGAAAATTGTTTGAAACTATTGAACTTGTGGGGGCAACACAGGCTGGACTTGGTAGTGGTTCTGATGCAGTAACCAAGACAGTGTCGCCCCAACTTAAAGATGCTTCTAATGCCGCAGTAGGCTATTCGCAATCACAAGGACTTGGTGACCAGTTTGATATTTCCGTTGGTTCTATTTTCTCAGGAATTGCCGCAATCAGAGACAATAAACCAGTAGCAGATGTTGCGAATGCGTTTGGTCTTAAACAGGGAAGTGAGGGCGATCAGTTGATTCGAGGTATTTCAGACTTGCTTTCCGATGATGATACTGAGGAGGAGGCCAAAGATAAAATCTGTTCAATCGATGGGATAAATTGTACATGAGAGCCAGACTACAAGGATTAGCACCAAGGGGTGAGTTTAAAAGCCCTTATGATATTAAGGCGAGAGTTACCCGTAACCAAGCTCGTGGCCCTTCGAATAATGAGCAAATCAAAGCTGACACCAGTGTTCTTGACGGTATTTTAGCTGCAGAGAGAGCAGACAAGTATGCAGCCAAGGCAGATAACAGAAGAGCCGAAATTAATATGGCTCTCAAAGAGTATGATAATAATCTTCGCAAAGACCTTGAGAGATTCAAGTTTGAAAACCTTGGCGGAGAAGAACAGCTTAAGATTAAAAAATCTCAGCTTAAATCTAGTTTAGCACAGTTTGCTCTCTATGCATCAGATAGAGTCCGTGACTTGATGGATGATAAGTCAGAAACTAATAGACTAGTCCGAGTAAGAGAAGAAGGTGAGAAGCTGGAGGAGCGAGCAGAGCAGTATTTGGCAGAGTTAAATGAATTAGTAAACGCAGAAGTACTAAGTGCAATTACGACTTCTGTTGATCAAGATATACAGGATTATATAGGAAGAAAACTGCCTTCTGCTCAGGATGAATTATCTCCATCGCAACAAGAGGAATTGATAAGAATGTTTGGTTCAAGGTTTAGACCTAACATCGAAACTAAATATGAGGGTACTAAAAAAGAGGTCATGCGGATGCAGATTAAGGCTTCAGAGCTTAAAACTGAAGGACTTACTGAGCAGGCGGCAAGTCAACTTATTTTAGAATTAGACAGTCAGCTTAAGCCGTTAAGAAGGATGGCGAGTAATTTCTTTGATGAAGTTCAGGATGACAACATGAATAGGCAAGTTCCGAAAAGTTCACCACCGCCTGCTCCTACAACATCACCGAATACTGAACCACCGCCTCTTCCAGCGAATAATCCTTTAGGAACAAACGCTCCTACTGGTAATACTGTTGAGGAAAAAGTTAACCCACTAGACGGCATAACACCAGACGAAGGAGAAGCACCAGACGAAGGAGAAAGTAAACCCGTAGTGCAAACGGTGCCTGCTAGACCCACGACTAAAAGGCGTGGTAGACAAGGAAACCTAAAGCAAACAGGTGCAGCTAAAAGACCCCCTAATATACTTTCCCGTATCGCAGGAAGTTTCTCAGGTAACAATAAAAACCAAGATTCTATACTTCGCGACAGAATTGCTTTGCAAAAAGAAGCAGAGAAATATGGCATACCTTTTACAACTTCTGCAGAGGTTCGTAGAAAGTTGGCAGAGCTTGATTCAGCACCGCTTGAAGCCTCAGCGGGTGAGGATGTAGTCGAACAGCCCCCGACTCCACCTGCTATTGAGGAACCTTTGCAAGCAGCACCCACTCAGCCACCAAGAGCCGAACAGGCTCCAAGCCTTCCAGATGTTGATCTTTTAAGCAGAGTATCAGCTCGTGAAGATGGCCCAATGTTTTCAGTCTACGACAAGCCACCGCCAACAAAGATGCTACCAGTCTCTCAGTATGGAAATGCAGATCGTCAGGCTATGAGAAATTTTCAAGGGCAGAATGTGATTCCTGTGAATGCTGTGCAAACCTTGCCAGATGGGACTACTGCAGGTTTTAGGGCGTTAGCCATTGATTCTAATGGTGATGGTAACCCTGATAAAATTTTGGACATTATAGATCAACCTAGATTTACGAATCCTAAAGGACAAAGAATAGACCAACAGTATAATAGCCCTGAAATGTTAAATGCATTAAGGGGGAGTTTAGGCATATGATATGGAATACTCTAGTCGTTCTTTAAATAAGTTTAAGGAAAACCTGAGGCAACTGGGTGATCCTGATGTTGATACAACTGACACCTATTTAGTAAGAAGGCTTACTAGGGAGATCGAAGAGAGGGGATACACCATTGATGAAATTGGTGATCCTGAGTTTGCCTCTCATGCACGAGAAGTAGCTAACCTTAAGCCAAGAGCTTACAAGGGTGCGATTGATGAGTTTGGGCGTGGCATTTCAAGTGGGCTTGAAGGAATGAAAGGCACTGCCAAGGCTGGTATCGGACTGGCTGCAGGTGCATTAGGATTTGATGAAGTAGAAGATGATTTGATGTCCTCAGCTCGTCTCAACTTTGAGAAAGCAATCAAGGAAGGCCCAAGAAGCGAGCGTGATATCACTAAGGTGAACCCTTTTGCAGAAGGAGGAAGTTGGTCATCACTTGGTCGATGGGCTGCAGGAATGGCTGGCGAAGTCGCTCCGCAAGCACTCGAACTAGCTGGCTCTATGGTTATCGGTGCAGGTGTTGGAGGTGTTGCGGCACAGGCAGCAAAGCAGGGAATTAAGAAAAAGATAAAAGACGAGATTAAGGAGGGTGCTGATCTAGACGAGAGACTTCGTAAGGAGATGCGCAAGAAGTTTAGCAGTGGAGCAAAGTGGGGTGCTGGAGTTACTACTGCAGGCTCTTCTATTACTCAGAATTCAGGTGAAGTCTATGCTGACCTCTATAATAGTTCCAACGGATTCACCGAGCCTGAGTACATAATGGAGGACGGTGAGCGGGTAAAGAATCCTAATTATGTAGATGCTAAAGATGCCCGAATGATGTCAATACTCGCAGGCGGTGTATCTGGTGCTCTGGAGTCTGCTATACCGCTAACCCTAATTGGAAGACTTTCTCAAAAAATAGGAATGGGTGAAGCGAGGACTCAGGTGGGTAAGATGATAAATTCTATGCCTGCGGGAGTCGTATTTGCAGGAACTGCAGGCGTAGAGGGTGGAACAGAAGCAGGGCAGGAACTTGTTAATTGGGCAGCAGCAAAGATTGCCCGTGGTGAAGACCTTGATCTTACTCAGCAGGACATCAATCAGCTTATCAATGCAGGAGCGATGGGTGTTATGGGAGGTACTGTCCTTGGCGGAGGTGTCGAGCTTATCCGTAAAGCTTTCAGTTCCGAAGATAGTGCTCCTGATATAGACATTTCTGATATCCCAGAGCAGGAAGATGAAGGTGTTATTGAGCCAACATATGAAAGCGATTTAAGCACGGGAGACTATGTTATTCGACCAGCTACAGGAGAAGTGGGTCGAGTCATGGAAAACCTTGGTGGTGGAAAACTGAAGGTGGTAAATGCTGATGGTGAGGTAATTTTAACTGAGGGCGGTAGCGAGGAACAGGATGCAACTCGTTGGAACCTTGACCCTGATCTTAAGCTTGATCTGGAAAAGGATGATCTTGCTAAGCTGCCTACAGTCTCATTGAAGAGAATTGAGCAGTTTGCTACAGGTGATTACGCCAAGCGAGTTGAGGAGGTATTAAAAGAGCGTGGGGAGGAGATTGCCAGAACTGAGCTTGTTGAAGAGGAAGTAAAAACTTTTTCAACTCTTCCATCTATACCTAAAGGTTTTGTCCGAATTATACATCAGACAAGCGAAAGTCTAATTGAGAAAATCAAATCAGAGGGATTGCAGTGGAAGTTTAACTTGGGAAATACAGCCCATGTAATATCTTCAATGGATCAGCTTGACAGTTATGTGGATGACCAAGGTAATCTAAAAGATTTTACAGGCGGTGGAAGCACGATGAATGTAGCCGTGATGGATATTCCGCAAGACGTTTATGACAGAGCAGCTCGACCAAAAAGATACGCAAACCCTGACGGTACTTTTGAGGTTGAGGGAACTATTGATCCTAAGTATTTCGTCGCCAAGGTAAGCGGAAAAAATGTTCTTGCTAGTGAAACGAAAGAACCAGTAAAAATAAAAGAAAATCTAGTAGTTCGTAAAGAAGGCAAGGAGGAAGTACTGGAAGGTAAGTATGAGATAAAAGAGGATGATGATGATATTAGTTATGAGTTTACCCCTCAGCCCGATCTTACAGATTCTCGAAAGCTTGCGATTAAGGAAGCTATCGAAGAAAAACTAAAAGCAGTATCGGAAAAAAAGAAAAAGTCATTCAAGGGTATTCACACTTGGATAGACAGCCTTACTGATAAACAGATGGTAAAGGAGCATGAGGCTCGCAAAGGCTCTGCTAAAATAGAATTAGCCAAGAGGCTCAAGAGTAAGGGCTACATTGTTAATGATGAGCTCATACCATCTAGAAAAGATTTTGCTGATGTAGAAACCAACAGGGAAAAGTATTATCAACTTCTCGATGAAATCGAAAATGAGGATATACCCACAAGCGGAAAAGCGTACAACAATCTTAAGAAGAACGACAAGCTGAGAGGCTTCCTTAATAAACATCATAGCAAGCATTTTGATTCAGACGGAAATCTGTTACCTAATAAAATAGATAGAGAGCTTAGCAGGGATGAATTAAAGGAAGAGCAGGAGAAAAGAAGGTTAGCAAATGAACAGTGGCTCAAGACAAACAAAGCAGAAGGAGTGTTTAAGTATGAGCGTGGGAATTGGTTAGTCACCAAAGTTTTCAGCGAGGGTACAGTTGCGATACAAAAGATCAAGGATGGGAAGCCTGTCGCAAGTGAAACAAAAGTGATTGGAGTTAGGAACTTAGGTGAACGAAATCCCGATTATAAGGTTAATAAAATTGGGGAAGTATTTATTGATTCAACTTCTAATATTAGGAAATACATTTTCGGGAAAAGAGCAGGTAAGTACGATACCCTAGATAATGAGGGAGTTGTAATAGCTCAGACAACTAGAGATGAAAAACCAACAAGAAAACAAGTTGCCCAAGACCTAAAGGAACTTGATATTGATCTGGAAGCAGAGCAACAAGCTGAAGAAGAAAAAAGGCTTAAGGCAATCAGGAAAATTGTAGGTAAGAATGTCGAGATTGGCCCGATTGTTAATAATAGGTTTGATGTAACTACGAGAATCGGAGGTCTTAAAATCAAGAGAAGTTACAAGTGGGAGCCTGTCTCGGAGACGCTTCAGGGTAGCCGTCCACAGCCTGTAATTGAAGCGGGGTGGACTGGCCCGATTCCATATTTTCAAAACTCAGAAGAAGTACAAAAAGACTTTCCTTCATTAAATCCCGAAGGATTTTATATTCGTGGATTTAGAGATACAGACGGCTCTATAAGATTATTTGAAGACAGGCAGACGAAAGCAATTTACACCGAGAGCAAGAAGAGCAAGACCTACACAAACAAAATTCCTTTAATAAATGTCTCAAATGGATTTTCTTGGAAAACAGTCTACAACCAGTGGACAGGAGAGAAGAAAAGCGTAGCGAGTCCATCCAGTTCCAGTGAGCCAATACTAGATAATTACTCCGAAGACTTTGGGTTAGCTAAAATTAAATATCAGCCAGCCAAGGGAGAAACAATAAAGGATGCCATTGGTGATAAATTTGATACCCAAACGAAGGATAATCGTGGGGGTAGAACACTTGGTGTTGTATTTCAGGATAAAGAATCAGGAGAAGTATTTGTAAGGACTGCCCAAGCAGTTAAGGACGGGATTAAAGTTGATGGGCTGATTTCACAAAAAGCATATAATCCTAGAGCCCAGAAGAGCAGGGCAAGAATTGTGGATTCTGAGTTTGATGAGAAGTACTCAGTTATCGGGTATTTTGAAAAAGCCTCCAAAAAAAGTAAGGCTGACACTTGGACAACAGGTGCAAAGAAATTTCAGTTTAAAAACAAAGACGCTTTTGATGAAGCTAACAAAAAAGTAGGTCAGTTAGATGAGAACAATCCACTCGGGCGTTATAAAAATGGAGACACAGATGAAGAAATAGTTGATGAGAATGGAGATTTTAATCCGCTATTATCTGCCTATGATCCTGATTTTCATAATGATGTCCGTGTGGCTGACATCATAGGTGCATTTGATCTAACTGAAGGAGCAAAAAAGGCGAAGACGGCAGGAGCACGGATTGGTGCTTTGACGAATTATCTTAAGGAAACAATAAACATTCCGATCAGAGATGACAGGAAAGTGACTCTTGTTGAAGGTGAGAAGCGGGCTGTTTTTGATTATGAACAAGACTTTTCAAAGATTAAGGAAGAGGATGACTCTGAGTCTTCAGAATCTGCGGAGAAACCTGTAGGCGAAGGACTTGGTGACATCCTGCGTGGTTCAGGCTTAAATCCTGATAAACTTGATTTAGATATTTTGAACCAAGTTAGAATTGATAAGAAGATTGAGGAAGATGAAGGCATTCCCAAAGTATTCTTAAGTGTACTTGTAAGAACACAAACAAAGATTGAAGGACTTGTGGGGGCGATACAGCGACTTGAACCTACAGATCTACTTAAAGACTTTATAAATTATACGCAAAAGGTCAGGCCCGAAAATTTTGACAGGCAAGTAAGTAGATTTATTGAAGATTTAGCTTCGCAGTTTACTCTTGCGAATCCCAACTTAAGCAAACTAACACGCCTTTTCGAATTTAATTTACAATATGAACAACTAAGTCAGGCAGAAAGAACTGCTGATCTAGATTCAAGTATCGAGGGCGAGATGGGCTATACCAACG
>VMHT01146407.1_pt1 | contig 15003 bp, 12 predicted proteins | sample 4693611 | NCBI WGS metagenome assembly VMHT01 (sample SAMN12280063, study PRJNA550983) | marine metagenome | isolation source: seawater sampled from same location over 5 years 0.02-0.2 micron viral filtrate | place: USA: collected off the coast of southern California halfway between the port... ... | reverse complement strand
AAGCTATACAGATATTTCTCCAATCATTACACCTTTCAAAAATGGTATTGCAGAAGAAATTATTGGTGAAGATCCATTTTCTCCAGAAAAATTATATGATAAAATTTTTAAACTTACAGATACCAGGAAAGCAAGTGAAAACAAATGGTCTAGGGAAGCAATAATAAGAATTTCTTCAGCGCTGGATATTGCTTGTTGGGATTTAATTGGCAAAAGTAGCAATTTGCCTTTGTTTAAATTATTTGGAGGATACAAAAACCAGGTTCCTTGTTATGTTACATGCGCCTACTATAGAGATGGCAAAGATAACTCGGAACTTAAAGATGAGATACAAAAGCTTATAGCTGATGGCCACAGAGCGTTTAAGGGCAAGGTTGGTGGTTTAAGTTTAAAAGAAGATGTTATCAGAATGGAAATAATAAGAGATATTATAGGCGATGATAAAGATTTCATGATTGATGTTAATAGAGCGTGGGATTTGAAAACAGCTATTGAGGGAGCAAAAGCTTTAGAGCCATTAAAACCAACTTGGTTAGAAGAGCCAATTAGATGGGAAGATGACAAGCGGGGCTTAAGAGAGTTATCAAAAAGAACTGCAATACCCCTTTCTGGTGGAGAAAGTGAATTAACGAGTTTTGGGTGTAGATCGCTTTTAGAAGAAGACGCTATACAAATACTTCAATTTGACTGCACTATGTTTGGAGGGTTTACGCATGGCAGAAAATTAGCATCTATTTGTGAACTTAATCATATTGATGTAGCTCCACATCACGATTGTTATATTCATGCATCACTTGTAGCATCAACGCCAGTAGGAAGAATTTTAGAGTCTTTTCCCGACCCTGAGAGAGACCCCTTACAAGCTGAATTATTTGAAAATCCTCATAAAATTCAAGGCGGAATCCTGTATTTAAATGACGAACCAGGACTAGGATTGAAGTTATCAGATGTCGCTTTGAAAAAATATGCAAAGCCAGTATATAAATCAAATTAATGAAATATACAGAATCACAAATAAGCAAAATATCTAAAGACCTACAAAATAAAATAAAGGGCAAAGTTCTTTCAGACCCCTTTTCCAGAGGACGGTACAGCACTGATTCATCATTGTACCAAATTACGCCTTTGGGTGTGGTTCTACCTAAAGATCAAAATGATGTTTTAAATTTAATGGAATATTCACAAAAAAACGCAATACCTCTTTTAGCAAGAGGTGGTGGTAGTTCACAATGTGGTCAAACCGTTAGTGAAGCGATTGTTTTAGATTACTCTAAGCATCAAAATAAAATTTTAGAATTAAATGTTGAAGAGAAATACGTTTGGGTTCAACCTGGTGTTGTTCTTGATAGTTTAAATAAATTCTTACAACCTTACGGGTTATGGTTTCCTGTTGACGTATCAACAAGTAGTCGGGCGACTATTGGTGGGATGACAGGAAATAATAGTTGTGGTTCGCGATCATTATACTACGGAAATATGGTAAACAATGTGCTTGCAGTAGAAGCAATATTAGATGACGGATCCATTCATACATTTGAAGATATTGATAAAAATTATCTACAAGTAACAAATGATCAAAATAGGCAGTACGAAATAATTCAAAATTTTTTTCAAATTAAAGAGGAAACAAAAAATGACATTGATCAATATTGGCCTCAAACTCAAAGAAGGGTTGGTGGTTATAATATAGATTTAATTAATGCAGATGGATTCAACACTTCAAATATTTTAGTTGGATCTGAAGGAACGCTATCATTATTTAATAAGATTAAGCTTAAATTATCACCCGTGCCAAAACAAAAAGTGTTAGGTGTATGTTATTTTGAAAGTTTTGCTCAAGCGATGGAGCTAACTAAGGAAATGGTAAAACTGAAACCAACTACTGTAGAGTTATTAGATAATAATTTAATAAATTTAGCTAAACAAATCCCAATCTATGCAGAAAGTATAAAAAAATATATTACCGGTGACCCTGAGGCAGTATTGATGGTTGAGTTCATAGACAATGACCTTGATATTGCAAAATCAAAACTTAAGGATCTTGAAACACTAGTTAGAGAACAAAATAAAAATAACAACTATAATAGTTATGAAAATCTTAATGATCAAAAAGAAATTTTTGAAATCAGAAAAGCGGGTTTGAATATTCTGATGTCTTTGAAAGGCGACAAAAAACCAGTGGCTTTTATAGAGGATTGTGCTGTTACACTTGAGCATCTCGCGGATTATACGTCCAAATTAAAAGATGTATTTGCAAAATACAATACTAGTGGAATGTTTTATGCTCACGCATCAGTAGGCACCCTACATGTGAGACCAGTTTTAAATATGAAATCTGATCAAGATATTAAAAATATGAAGGCTATAGCTGAAGAAGCTTTTGAAATGGTAAAAAAATATAAGGGTTCACATTCAGGTGAGCATGGAGATGGCATAGTAAGGTCAGAATTTCATGAAAAAATGTTTGGAAAAAAGATAATTAATTCATTTGAACAAATCAAAGACTCCTTTGATAAAAAAAATTTACTAAATCCGCATAAAATTGTTAGACCTTTTAAATCTGACGACAGATCCCTGATGAGGTACAAATCTGGTTATAAAGCTGAAAATATATCAACACATTATGACTGGTCATCTTGGGGTCAGTTTTCCGATGCAGTAGAGATGTGTAATAACAATGGAGCGTGTAGAAAACTGGACTCTGGTGTTATGTGCCCATCTTACAGAGTGACGAAGGAAGAAAAAGACCTGGTAAGAGGAAGGGCAAATACACTGAGGTTGGCCTTATCAAATCAATTACCAAAAGACTCTTTTGTTTCAAAGGGTATGTATGAAACTATGGAACTTTGCGTTAGTTGCAAAGCATGTCAAAGAGAATGCCCAATGTCAGTTGATATGGCAAAAATGAAAAGTGAATTTTTATCTCATTATTATCGCAAATTTTATATGAGTATAAAAGATCGTGTAATTTCTAATATGCCAAAACTAATTTGGTTACTAAAAATTTCAAATCCAATGATAAATATTTTAAATAAACTTCCAATATTTAGCCAAATGATCGAGTGGTTTGGCTTTTCTTCAAAAAGGTCTCTTCCCGTTGTTGAAAATCAAGAACCTCTAAAAGAAATTTACAATGATCAAGTGAATTTAGAAAAAAAGGTCATTTTGTTTGCCGATACTTTCAACATAAATTTTGAGATTAAAAATTTGATGTACGCAATAAAAGTTTTAAATAAATTTGGTTATCAAGCAATTATCCCAAGTTTCCAGAATGATAATTTAGATAGACCTCTTTGTTGCGGTAGAACCTATATTTCTCTTGGTCAGCTGGACAAGGCAAAAATGGAATTAGAACGTTTTACAAAATATGTCTCTGATAATGGCTATAATGAATTACCAGTAGTTGGTATAGAGCCATCTTGTTTGCTTACTTTTAATGATGAGTTTAAATCTTTTTCAAAATTGCAAAATAGAAGTAAAATTAACAATGAGTTCTTTCTGCTTGAGGAATTTGTATTAAATGAGATTAAAAATGGTAATAAAATAAAATATAAAGATTTTAATAAAAATGTTTTAATTCATGGACATTGTCATCAAAAATCCCAAAATAGAATCAAGGGTCTCACTAATCTACTTAATGAATTAAAGATTAAAAATTCAATGATTGAAAGTAGCTGTTGTGGTATGGCTGGATCTTTTGGTTATAGCTCAAAACATTATGAGGTATCTAAAAAAATGGCTTATCTATCCTTAATACCTGCAATTAATAATTCAACCGAGCAAGACTACTTAGTTGCTAATGGTACTAGTTGTAGACATCAGATATCTGACTTTTCAAACAAAAAACCTAAACACATTAGTGAGCTTTTATTTAATTTATTCGAAACAATAAATTAATGGAAAGACTAAATAAATTTTCTCGATTAATCAATAAGGTATATTACAACTTGTTTGTTGAACTCGATAAAAAGAAAAAAATTACTTTCAATTTTACTGAAGAAAAACGATGGGACTTACTTAATCAAATAATTAAAATAAAAAAAATTGAAAATTATTTGGAAATTGGTTGTGATAATAATGATTTATTTAAAAAAATTAATGTACCCAATAAAATTGGCGTTGACCCTCGAGAGGGCGGAAATGTAAGAAAAACTAGTGATGAATTTTTCAAATATAACAAAAAAATTTTTGAATTAATATTTATTGATGGTTTGCATGAATATGATCAGGTAAATCGGGATATTGAAAATTCGCTAAATTGTCTTGCAAATGATGGATTAATATTATTGCATGATTGTTTACCCGCTACTTTAAGAAGTCAAGCTGTGCCTAGATATAGTTATTATTGGAATGGAGATGTATGGAAATCAATTGTCAAATTTAGACACTATGAAAATTTGAATATTCAAACAATTAAAATTGATGAGGGAATATCTGTCATAAAAAAATGCAAAAATCAAAATAAGCTAAATTTAAATATTAAAGATTATAAAATTTTAAAATTTGAAGATTTTTATAAGAACTATAAAAATTATATGAATTTAATTAACTACAATGATTTTATTGATTCAATATGAACTCATAAATGCCAAAACTTAATTTTATATTTATAAATACTTTTTTTATTTACCAACTGCCTTATATCCTGTAGCTGCTTTTGAAGCCTTGTCTGCAACAGCATTAAGGTCTACTGGTTCCATTATATCCATTTCCGAAAAAGCGCCTGAAGACATCGTGATCATCTTTAAAGCTGCAGCTGCCTCAAAATTAGGAAGATCAAATTCTGCTATAAAATCATATTTACCTCTCACAAAAGTTATACTGGTAACTTTTCCACCAACTTTAGCTGCAGCACCATTTGCTGCTGCGAGTCTATCTGAGCCAGGTTCTTTAATCCAGCCCGCCATGGCTTGCGCTGAATATGTTGCTGCTATTAAATATTTTGTCATTTTATCTCCTTTTTTTTTATTAATTATTTATATATTAAACTAAATAATTAATTAATTTACTCACCTTTTAGATGTATGAAAAAAATAACTAATAAAATTATTTCTGATATTAAAGATATTTGTATACCATTATATAAAATTTTAATTCCCTTTGTATTCATTGTTAAAATTTTAGAAGTTTCTGGAATTATTGAGTTTTTAGCAAAAATAATTGAGCCTTTTATGTCTATTGTAGGGTTAACACCAGAGCTTGGATTGGTTTTAGTTACTGCAATATTAGTAAATATGTACGCTGCAATTGTACTTTTTATAAACCTGATACCTGTATTAGATGTAAATGTTGCGCAAGTAACCATTTTGACAACTATGATTTTAGTTTGTCACAATCTTCCAATTGAAAGTGCAGTTTGTAAAGCCACAGGAGTTAGCTTTACTTATACAGTTTTGCTGAGATTTTTTTCAGCTTTCTTGTTAGGTTATATTTTAAAATTAATTTACTTTAACTTCGAATTACTAACTGAACCATTTCAAACTTTAATTACCTTAGAACCTTTGCCAACAGAATTCTGGCCATGGCTTTATTATCAAGTTGTAAACCTTATATATATTTTTTTTATTGTTTGTATCATGGTAATAATTTTAGAAATTCTTAAAAAAATAGGAATCGAAAGGTTGTTTGAAATAATTTTTATTCCACCTCTAAAATTGTTTGGAATTCAAAAAGAAGCAATGAATATCATTATTGTCGGGATGACTATAGGTATTCAGTATGGCGGAGGTATGTTAATCAAAGATGTAAAGTCTGGGAAAATTGATAGGCAAAGTGTTTTTTTATCTGTATCTTTATTAAATCTACTACATGCGATAATTGAAGACACTATTTTAATGGCCCTTATAGGTGGACATATATCAGGAATTTTATTTGCAAGAATTATTTTTAGTTTAATAGTAAGTTATTTAATCTTTATGATTTACAAGAGATATTTTAAAGTTGTATAAAATATTATGACAAAAATAATAGAAATTTCAGAGTTCGGTGGACCATCAGTATTAAAGATAGTTAATAAAAATTTAGAAAAATTAAAACCAAATGAAGTTTTGGTTCAAAATAAGTCTATCGGATTAAATTTTATAGATACATATCATCGTTCTGGTCTATACCCTCTTTCCCTTCCGTCGGGTATTGGATTGGAAGCTGCAGGTGAAATCATAGAAATAGGTTCAGCGGTTAAAATGTTTAAAATTGGTGATCGCGTTTCTCATGCTTCAATGCCTATTGGGGCATATGCAGAACAACAAGTAATGCCAGAGGAAAAATTAGTTAAAGTACCTGACGAGGTAAGTTTTGAAGATGCTGGTGCTATAACTTTAAAAGGAATGACTTGTGAGTATTTACTCCATCGAGCTTACCAAGTTAAAAAAGAAGATGTAATTTTATTTCATGCCGCTGCAGGAGGAGTTGGTCAAATATTTTGCCAATGGGCTAGAGCAATTGGTTGCACATTGATTGGAACAGTAGGTTCAGATGAAAAAATTCAAATTGCTAAAAACAATGGTTGTGATCATGTTATTAATTACTCTACGCAAGATTTTGCTAAAGAAGTGCTTGAAATTACAAATGGCAAAGGAGTTGATGCTGTTTATGATGGCGTTGGTCTCAAAACTTTTGAAAAATCACTTGAAGCCATCAAACTTAGAGGGATGTTTCTATCTTTTGGAAATGCATCGGGCATGGTAGCTAATATTGATGTTAAAAAACATTTAGCTCCAAAAGCGATTTTTTTCACTAGACCATCTGTTTTTCCATATACTGTAACACGTGCTGATCTTGAGTTATCCGCTGGCAGACTTTTTAATATAATGAGAGAGGGTAAAATTAAAATTGATATTGCTCACAAATATTCACTGGATGAGGCTCAAAAATCACATGAAGATTTACATGCAAGAAAATTACTTGGTCCAGCGATTTTAATTCCTTAAATTTAAACTGTTTGTTTGGATAATTTTTTTGCACAAGCAAAACATATCAGCGCGAAACCAACTTTATTAAAACAATCGCCAAAATTATATATTATTTCACGTGTTAAAGCTGTTTCGACTGAACTATCAAAGAAAGTGATAAACAAACCAACCGGGTATATTGCCCATCCATAAGTTACTAACTTTTGAACAACTGACAAACATTTCAAGCATATTAAATTATTAGGATTATTCTCGTTATTTATTAATTTCGGTAGTGTGCTTGAAAAAATAAATACTATTCCTAGCCATGACGCAAACCCCGTTGCAAACATAGAATATGTAAATGAAACGGGCATTACATTATTTAGTTGAGAGCTCTCTGCAAAATACCCAGAGACGATCATTAAAAAATTTAGCGAAATTGTCAATATTACAATTGGTTTTTGAGTTTTATTAAATTTAGTCAAAACAAAATATGTATAAAGCATTATTGGCGTTGCAATTAACCAAGTGATATATCTAAATTCAGTTGGATAATTTAAATTATCTTTAGATAGATTTTCTAATGAAAAAAAATCTCTCATATGGTAATATTCAACAACTGCAAGAGCTGTAGTTAATATTGCTAGTGTAGATACCGGTTTATATTCGTCACTTAAATTGTACCTCTCTAAAAAGAAGTAAATTGTTGCAGCAATCATAGTAATTAAAGCAAATTCGAATGTATATGACGTTGTAACAGCGAATATATTCATCATTTATCCCTCTCTATATCATCAAAAATATCCAGGTTAGTATAAATCGTTATCACACCACTTAAAACCATTAGAAAAATTAAAACTGCCGTAAAAATATCTTTAGGCAATATTATAGCTAAAACAGCTAGCGCTAGAAAACCAATAGGTGCTAAAGATTTAAAATTCATATTTATTTCTTATATTGTAAAAAATCAAAATCACAACCCTCGTCTGCTTGTAAAACAGTGTCATAATAAAGTTTTAAATAACCTCTCTTGATAGTTGGAGCTTTAATTTTTACATTTCTTAGTCTTTTTTGCATTTCACTTTTTGTAATTAAAACATTTAAAGATTTATTTTTTACACTCAGTTTAATTTTATCACCTGTTTTCAATATCGAAAAAGGTCCCCCAATTGCTGACTCGGGTGCAACATGAAGTATGATGGTGCCAAAAGCAGTTCCACTCATTCTTCCATCTGAAATTCTAATCATATCCTTAACGCCAGTTTTTAATATTTTTTTTGGTATCGGCAAATAGCCTGCTTCAGGCATTCCATAGACAGTCTTTGGTCCAATATTTTTTAATACTAATATGTCGTTTTTTGAAATCTTTAATTTAGGATCGTCAATTTTTTTTGTCATTTCTTTGATATCCTCAAAAACAAAAGCTGTACCAATTTTTTCAAATAATTTTTTATCTGCAGCAGATCTTTTTAAAATCGCACCATTCGGGCAAATATTGCCAAAAAGAGAAATTAAACCACCTAGTTTTTCAAATGGTTTATTTTTTGATCTAATAACTTCTTTTTTATGAAATACGTTTTCATTCTCCTTTATTACAGAAAATAATTTTTTTCCTTCAATATTAAAGGTATTTTTTTTAAATAATGACTTCAACTCTTTTAAAACTACATTCATTCCCCCGGCATGGTAAAAATCTTCCATATAAAAACTACCTGTAGGTTTTAAGTTAACTAATACAGGTGTTTTGTTACTAATCTGATTAAATTTTTTCAAATCTATTTTAATTCCTGCTCTTCCAGCAATGGCTGTAATGTGTACGATTGCATTTGTTGAACCTCCAAGAGCTAACAATACTACCAAAGCATTATAAATATCGTTCTCATTAATTTTTTTAATTTTCTTAATTTTTTTATTTGCTATTTTTGCTGCTATTTCTCCTGTTTGTTCAGCAAGTTTTAATCGCTCTGCATAAACTGCAGGAACACAAGATGCGTCAGGAAGACATAGGCCCATTGTCTCAACCATGCATGCAATGGTACTAGCTGTGCCCATGACTGCACATGTTCCTGAACTTGCTGCTAATTTTCCCTCAACTTTTTTGATTTTTTTGTCTGATATTTCACCGCCTCTATATTTACTCCAGTATCGTCTACAATCAGTGCAAGCCCCTAGTCTTTCATCTTCAAATTTATTTGTAATCATTGGTCCTGCGGGTAAAACAACATATGGCTTACCAGCGGAAATAGCGCCCATGATCATTGCGGGTAAAGTTTTGTCGCAACCTCCAAGAAGAACTACGACATCAACAGGCTGTGCTCTAATCATCTCTTCTACATCCATTGACATTAAGTTTCTAAACATCATACTTGTTGGAGAAAGATAAACTTCTCCTAGCGAAATTACTGGAAAATCGACGCCCAAACAATTTTGACTTTGAATACCTCTTTTCAAAGCTTCAATCATTTCTGGAAAATGTCTATGGCAACTATTCAGTCCACTTGTAGTATTGACTATTCCGACTATAGGTTTATCCAAAGATTTAGTTGTATATCCCATAGATCTTGCAAAAGATCTTCTTAAATAGGACGAAAACTCTTTGTCGCCATAGTTAGTTAGACTTTTATCAATTCCCTGATCTTTAATTTTTCTTTTCATTAATAGATTTTAAACTTGGTGTATTTTGGAACTAAATAATCTAAAATTCCAAGTGACCCACCCTCTCTACCAAAACCAGACTCTTTTACTCCACCAAAAGGAATTTCCGCGGCTGCTAACAACATATCATTTACACCTACCATTCCAACTTCCAAGCTTTCAGATGCAATATGCGCTCTTTTTAAAGAGGATGTAAAAACATATCCAGCAAGTCCAAATTCAGTGCTATTTGCCATTTCAAAAAGCTTACTTTCATCAGTAACTTTGATAATTGGGGCTACTGGTCCAAATGGTTCGATTTTTAATATATCCGCGTTATGAGGAACATTTTTTAACACTGTTGGCTCATAAAAATAACCTTTATTAAATTTTTTACTTGGAGCGCCACCTAATAAAATTTCTGCACCCTTATTTTCAGCATCTCTTACTAATTTATCTATATGATCTAGCCCTCTTTTATTTGCTAAAGGCCCGACATTTGTGTCTGGATCAAGACCATTGCCTAACTTTAATTTTTTTGTATTTTCTACAAATTTTTTACAAAAATCTTCATAAATTTTTTCTTGAACATAAAATCGAGTTGGAGAAATGCAAACTTGGCCACAATTTCTAAATTTTGTATTTGAACAAGTCGTTGCGGCATAATCAACATCAGTATCATCATATACCAATACAGGAGCGTGGCCACCAAGCTCCATAGAAACTTTTTTAATTCCTTCTGCGGCCATTTTTAAAATCTCTCTTCCAACTTCTACGGATCCGGTTAAAGACACTTTTTTAATTATTGGAGATTGAATTAAATATTTAGAGATAAAACCTGATTTCCCTGTCACAAAATTCACAACACCTTTATTTACGCCAGCATCATGACAAGCTCTTACAATCTCCATACAAGTACCAGGGGTTTCACTGGCAGGTTTAATAATAACTGAACAGCCTGCTGCAATGGATGCTGCAATCTTCCGAGCGGGTAAAAGCGCAGGAAAGTTCCATGCACTAAACGCTGCTACTACGCCTACTGGTTCGTATCTTACTTGCAGTCTAGCATCTTGTGTTCTTGACTCAATTAATTGTCCGTAAATTCTTTTTGTTTCTTCTGAAAACCATTCAAACTGGTCTGCAGCAGCCATAGTTTCTCCTTTTGATTCAGCTAAAGGTTTTCCAGTTTCAAGGGTCATAACATTTGCAATTTCATCTACCCGATCTCTTATTAAATCTGCTGTTTTTTTTATAATTTTTGATCTTTCCCAAGGAGAAGTTTTTTTCCAATTCTCCATTGCACTCTTGGCTGATCTTAGAGCTTCGTCTAATTCTTTTTCTTTTGAAGATGGAATGCTTCCAATCACTTCCTCATTGAAGGGGTTGAATACCTCAACTTTTTCTTTAGTATTATTTGACCACTTACCATCAATAAAATTACCTAAATTTTCATACATAATATTTTTTTCCTTAAATTATATTTTTTGTTTGACGTATTCCGCTTGAACATCCTCACACCAGTTCCCAACATTCCATGATCCATATGCACCCATACCACCAAGCTCATCTGTACCACTATAAACAGGGACATGTATTACAGATAAACCATCATATTCATAACCCTCTTTTAAAGCTGTTTTAAATTCAACTCCATTGTGCCCACCGTATATGCCTTTTACACCTTTGACAGAATTTGCCATTTGTACGTAATCAACTTCAACACCGTCATTTGTTTTAAATTCTTTACTATATTGTGCATATTGCAAACCGGTAATTGCTGCCATTCTTCTATTATCAAAAATAATAATCATACCTTTCAAACCAAGATAAGCTGCATCAATTAAGGCTTGAGGATTCATCATAAATGATCCATCACCTGTAAAACTTATTGGATACCTTGGATTATCTGCAATAGCTGATGCAAGAATAGCGCTAGTAGAAAATCCCATATAAGAAGCGCCAGTTTCAGTAAAAGTATCATCTGGGCGCATATCTTCTGCAATTTGAAAACCATTTGCCTGAACATCACCTGCGTCAAAAAATTTCACACACTTATTTTGATTTGAGAAATCAACAGCATGCTTAATTGCTGCAGGTTGGGTCAATATCACCTTACCAAATGCTTCATCTTTTAACTTTTCATTTTCATAAATTCTTTTTTTAAAATCAAACCATTTTCTTTTCTGAACTTTGCATTCCTCAATCCAATTGTTTTTGCTATTCGATTTAATATTTTTTGTATTTAATTCAGTGTTTAATTGATTAAGAATGGTTCCAATATCACCATTTAATCCCAGTGTATTATTATAATGCATCATATCTGCTAAATCTGCATTAATGTTGATTACCTCTTTTGCATTGGGATAACCTATGCCAGAGCAATCTGATTGGCACACAGACCTTGATCCAATTGAAATTAATAATTCTGCATTTTGCATAGCATAGTTTCCTGAAATAGATCCTTTGCTGCCACCTACATGCATATTGTTTTCGTGATCATCTGGTAAAATGCCAAGACTACCGGGGGCGAGGACAACTGGTAATTTTAAATTTTCAGAAAATGTTTTTAATTCTCTTGAGAACTTAATTGAACCTCCTCCAGCTTTGATTACTATTTTCTCGTATTTATTAATTATTTTTTCAAATTCCTTTATTTGCTCATAATCTAATTTACTTTTATTTTTTAAATCATCCTGACCGGGCAAAGTAATAAGATTTAAATTTTTTATAATTTTAGGCTGAGTATTTATTGGAAGCATAAAATAAAAAGGTCCAGCTTTATAAGGGTGTTTAGTTTTTAAATAACCTTTTCTTAAACCATCTCTAATTGACTCTGGGGTATGAAAAACATGAGACTCTGACATTAGTGCAGTAATTTTACCGTAAAGATCTTGCTCCCTCTTTGGTATTTGTTGCATGTTGTAACCTTCACCATAAGTAGTTTCATCTCCATATATGTGGTACAATCCGACACCATTCGATGAAGATGCTAAAGAACCGGCCATTGCTTGCAAGGCTCCAGGTCCAATTGAAGTAACAACCGCAGGTATTTCGTTGTATTGCCATCTCAATGCAGTGGCAGCATGGGCCATTTCTACTTCATTTCTGAAATTAAAAGTTTTAGTTACTCCATGCTCTTCATAGATTCTTAAAATTTCAGCAAAATCTGTTGATCCATGCCCAAAAATAGCAAAGTATTTTCTAACTTTTTGTTTTAATAATCCTAAAATAATCCCCTCTGATAAACTTACATCGACATTTATAGGTAACGATTTATTTTCAATGCATTCAAGTAAATCATTATTATTTTTTGCTAAAATTTTTGCTCTTTGTTCAACGGCTTTTAAAGTTTTCATGTTTGCAATTGCTCCTTCAATTCTTTTTGCTTTTTAACTTCAATTACTCGCTTTCTTACCTGTAAAAATATAGTTAATATTATTAATCCAAAAAAGAGCAAGCTAACGATAGAGCTAAAAAAAATCGTTGGGTCACCGGCTGATAATGACATTGCTGTTCTGTACTCTGTCTCTATAGTTTTTCCCAAAACCATTCCAAGCACAATTGGTGTTACAGGTAATTGAATTCTATTAAAAAAATATCCAATTAAACCCATTAAAATCATCACATTAACGTCTAAAAATGAATTTCTAATCGCGTATGATCCCACAACTACCATTACTAATATTCCTACTCCTAAATGATGTGGTTTCACTTTTAAAATCTTGACTATGTGCTTGATAAAATTAACTTGGAATATAAAGACAATTATGTAAGCAACTAGAATGGCTAGATAAATAGAATAAACTTGCGGAGCATTTTCAATAAATAGCATTGGCCCTGGTGACAATCCGTGAATCAAAAGACCACCTAAAATTATTGCTGTAGCCGGATCTCCTGGTATACCAAGTGATAATAATGGTACCATAGCACCACCAGTTACAGCATTATTTGCTGTTTCTGGTGCAACTACACCTCCAATAGAACCTTTGCCATACTTATCTTTTTCCTCTTGAGATTTTTCAGAATTCTTTGCATGAGAATATGCAAGAAAGGCTGCTATAGGACCTCCGGATCCTGGGATTGCACCAATTGATGTACCCAGACCAACACATCTCAAAATTAAGTTAAAATATTTCTTCAAAAGTGAAAAGCTCGGTAATTTGGTTTTTACAGTTCCAATATCATAATTTTCAGCATCTTCTTTATTCAACCTCATGTTAAAAACTTCTAAAATATGAGGGACTGCAAATAATCCAATCATAGCTACCAAAAGATTGACTCCCTGTAACATTTGAGTACTACCAAATGTAAATCTTGAAATACCTTCGATTTCATCAGTACCAATTGTCATTAGCATCAAACCCAAAACACCTGCGACCAGTCCTCGAAATAATGTTCGCTCTGATAGCCCGCAAATAGTAGAAAAACCAAAGACTACTAACATGAAAATTTCTGCAGGACCAAATTTAATGGCAAATTTTGAAATAAAATCTACCAATAAAATCATAATGATTAGACTAATCAATCCTCCGATTGTTGATACAATCACAGCAGTCCCCAATGCAATACTAGCGTCGCCTCTTTTGGTCATAGCATATCCATCTGCTGCGGTTGCTGCTGCTGAGGGTGTACCTGGTATACCAATTAATATAGCTGAAATTGATCCACCAGTCATTCCACCAATATAAGTGGCAAGTAACAATGAAATCCCAGTAACGGGTTCCATTGTAAATGTAAACGGTAGCATTAAAGCCAAAGCCATAGAATACGTTAATCCAGGAATAGCTCCAAAAACAATACCTGCAAAAGCTCCAATTGATATTGCTATCATTACCTCGAAAGTCCCAACTAAATTAAGTGCAATGCCTAAATTTTCCATTAAAAGATTTGCCCTCTAGGTAAAGTTGATTTTAACAAAATGATAAAAAGAAAATATAATAACCCAGTTATTGCAATGGGAAAAACATAATTTAATTTCCAATTTTTTTCACTTAATAAAAATCTTGTTATAAAATAAATTACAATTGGTGTTGAAATTAAAAAACCAAAATATTTCAATAAAAACGAGTAGGAAATAAAGAGGAAAATGCATATTCCTATATTCCTAATTTCATTTGCCATTAATGGCTTTGATTGATTTTTTGGTACATAACCCTGTCTATATTGATATAAAAAAACTAAACCTAATACACCCATACAAACACCCAAGAAAAATGGAATTGTTCTAGGGGTATTGGCATATTCACCAATATCTCCTTCAATTTGTAAAAAAACTAATAGCGTCCAAATGATTGAGAAAGCAAGTACACCCAATCCAAGGAATAGATAAAACTTGCTTTCTCTCATAGTAAAAATTACTTAGCTTTTTTTGCTAAACCAAGATCCTTCATTAGTTTCTTGATTTTCTTATCGTCTTTAGCAATCTGTTTACCAAAATCTTTTGAATTTAAGTAATTGATTGTAAATCCGATCTTTT
>VMHT01146338.1_pt1 | contig 15005 bp, 17 predicted proteins | sample 4693611 | NCBI WGS metagenome assembly VMHT01 (sample SAMN12280063, study PRJNA550983) | marine metagenome | isolation source: seawater sampled from same location over 5 years 0.02-0.2 micron viral filtrate | place: USA: collected off the coast of southern California halfway between the port... ... | reverse complement strand
ACATTAACACCCACATTAATTGAATTATTAACACTTGTTGTATTTGCATCAATCCAATCAACACCGTTACCAGTAGAAGAAAGTATTTGACCTGCTGAACCAGTGGCTGAATTTACATCTCTAAATCTACCAGATACATATAAATCTCCACTAGTAGTAACAATACCTGTAAAGTTTGCATTACGTGCGTCTAATTCATCAAGACTAACATCTCCAACAATCGCTGCATTTCCTGTAAGATTTAAATCTCCCGAAAGAGTTACACTTTTTTTAAAAAATGAAGGTTCACTTACATCGATTGATCTTATCTTTAAATCATCTTGCTCAAAAGGATAATTAAGTTTTCCAAAAACCCAAACATTCTCAAAAACTGAATCACCAGATTGAGATTGATTGCCGAGATCAGGTGAATTTGGGTATTGTGACATTAGAAATCTCCCAAAGTAAGATTACGTAGTCCGAAACCTACCTTATATTGGCCAGGAATGAATGCAGCCTTAGCTAAACCATTCATTACTTTATGATGCGATGCTTTTAAGAAAATATTACCACTCTCTTTTGTTATCTTCGTTGCACCTGTAATTTTTACTTCTTTTGATCCATTGATTTCAATTTTTCTTGCGATAATTTGTGTGTCTGCTGTTGTTTTATTTGCATTGCCAAGTATGATATGTTTGCCCTGTAATATTAATTCATTTGTTGCATCTAAAACTATGTTTTTACCTTTAATTCTTACCCACCCTGAATTAGAATTTAGACAAACATCACCATGATGTGCCATGGCGAGAAAACTCACATCACCCTTTTTGTTTTTCTTACCTGTTTGAATTTCGAGTCCATTACTCGACCCCATAGTTGCTAATCCACTCTCATGCAATGCTTGTTGCCATGTAGAACCTTTCTTGGTTATAGAGTAAAGTTGATAGGCAAATCCACCACCCACACCAACAGGACCATTAGTTTCTATAACAAGATTAGGACCAAAGGAGTCTAAAACTCTGGCTTCATTTGACATTAATATCCTCCTCCATATCCACCGCCACCACTACTTGGTGGTGTACTTGGTGGTGGTGAACTTGGAGCACTTGGTGGTGGTGTTGTATCACCTGCTTCATCTACTGGATCAGTGTAAGTTTCAGTAGGAGTTTGTGATGTTTCACTCTCGGTTATTAATTCTCTTATAGTTCTAGTTCTAATTTGTGTTGATCCCACGTTAGATGAAGGTGTACCACCTGATCTCAAACTTTCTTGTGGAGTATTATATATTGTAGCATGAGCTCTCGTAGTGTGTGCTAAACCAACCATCTTCTGACCTGTATCTGGATGAACATGGAAAGGACCATTATATTCTTTTCCATTTACATATCCTACGATATTTCCTCGTGGAGTAATACAATCAATTACAGTTACAACACTCATTTGTCTAGGTTTACGTGTCATAACAGGGGTCAATATCGCACCACTACCCGTTGGACTCTGAACAATTGCAGGTGGTAAAGTTTGATATGCTTTATCATTTGTGCACACTTTTGTAATTGTACCATTCTCATCAAGTCCACAAATTTCAAAATCTTCTATCGTATCATCCATTGTATAACCAGAACCACCATCTTCAACAACAACTTCATCAACAAACACATCTTCTGGTGCTTCTACTGGATAATTTTCACCCTCTGATATAATTAAAATTTTAGTTAATTGACCATAAGTTGGTGAATTTGGATCTTTATCTATTACAGCACGACCATAAGCACCATATCCCTGTTTACAATTATCCTCAAAACGTACAATAGGTTCTTGTGTATATCCCTCACCAGGATATTTAATATCTACACCAATAATACCACCAGTTTGTTTAATATCCTCAATTATACTTCCACCAACCTGTGTTTTGACATAATCTACTTGATCTACTCTTGATGCAGGATCATACTTTCCAGATTTAATAAGAGCAGCTGTTGCAACAATTTCCTCTTTTGTAAATTTTCTGGCTCCTGCTTCGGGTCTATAATTTTTACCTTTTCGTGGATAATTTCCATTCTCTAACAATACATGATAATAAGTGTTCATTCTGTTTCCTTGTCCACCACTCTTTGTTATGAAATAATCTCCTATTCTTGCGTATGTTTTAGTGCCTACAACCTTTTTATACTCCGTCTTTGATATAGTCTTGTCTAATTCTTCAATAAAGTTACCTAAAATGACATCACCGACAGCACCTTCTCCATTTCCACCGAAGATACTTACCTTTGGTATACCACATTTAAACACATTACCTGAATTACAATCTGCCTCTTCACGATCTATATCACCTCTTATAGCTGCAGTTCCACCAAGATCCTCTTTTATAATTGCACCTGCTTCCATTTTAAATACTTCTGCTCTCTGTCTTTGTAATTCTCTTAATTTAACAAGAATTTCTTCTAATTTTTTTAATTTATTAGATTCTACATTAAGTTCCTCTGTTAATGTCTCTCTTTTCACTATATATGGTCTAGAAGCAGCAAAACTTGTATTACCAGATGCATTTATTCTTTTAAGATTAGCATTATTTTGTATTAACTCTTCTGCTATTCTATCAGTTTCAGCTTTTGTTTTCCTTAATTCAACATCTACATCAGCAATGCTAGGATAATCACCACGTTCTTCTATAAATTCTTTATCAATTTCTTTTAATCTATCTTCTCTTGTAGTTTCTCTTTTACCACCAAATATACCCCAGTTTCCAATGTCTCCTGTTAATCCATCAAGATTATCACCTGTTTTTTCTATTTTTTCTGTGAACTTATTAAGTCCTTTTGATATAAAGTTTTGTTTTTCTGCATCACCTTTTTTACTTGCTGGTCCTGTGAATAAATCATATGTTTCAACAACATGACACTCTCCACTACTCGCATCATCAGCACAGTTAATCAATCCTTGAATTTTACCAAGAATATTCAGACCACCGAGAAGAAAACCCTTGACTGCTCCAAATCCTTTTCCAACTATACTTAACATAGCATTAATCGGAGCCATCAATGGTTCAACAATTCCACTCACCATGTTTGTAATTTTGCCCATGAGACCACCGACAAAATCCTGAACAGCACACTCAATTGGATTTGTAAATCCACCTTTGATCATATTACCCAACATATTTCTTATAGTATTTTTCATTGCCTTCTTGATTGTAGAGCCAAGGCAACCAAAAGTTTTAAAGAGTCCGTTGAGAGGTCTCATCATTGCATTTTCAAAAGCACTGTTTTGTGCTAAACCAGCAAAAGGATTAAAAGTAAACTTACTTAGAAGAAAGTTCTTCGCAGCCTGCATTCCCTCTTGAACAAAACCAACCACACTTTCTTCTAAAAAGTCACTCATAGCTGTGGTAAGTCCCTCCATACTATCAGCAATATCAGATACAGTTTCTTCTAATCCATCAACAAAGTCAAAAGCGCCACCAAGTCCCTCAGAAACGTTGTTCAGAAACTTATTCAATGAATTAGTTACATCACCAGTTACATCTGTTGAGGTACATTTAAGTGAATTTGCTAGGGTTACTGCTGTCATATGATATAATAACTGTATTATTTATGATGGATTGACTGGAAGTTCTGGTGGAAACAATATCGCAATTATAGCAGCACCATCACCACCTGCTGCAATTTTTTGAGTAGCTGTATCTGTAAGAGATGCAGAGAAAAGATTTTGTGTTCTTGCTTGGCCAATCGCAGCGACTATTAAAGTGTCAGTGTAATTGTAATCAGGAGAAGGTGGGTTTGTTTTACCATTCAATATTGTTTTAACTTGTCCTTTTGTGATTGGATCTCCTTCTTTCCACTCTTTTGACGGGGAAGTGACTGGAGGTGTTAATGTAGTTTCCATATTATCAATGACCTTATCATCTTTAGGATCATATCCAACTGATTCTAAATTACTTGATGGATCAGGTCTGTTTGATAGGTTTTGTGTTTTTGGATCTAAGGCAGTAACACCTGGCGTATTAGGTCCTTTTTGCTCATTAAACTCACCACTTAATGTTTTAGTTTTGTTTAAAGTATTTCCAAACCCAGAAAGATTTTTAAAATTACCATCACCAGAACCTTGACTTGCTGTTCTTGGGAATACACCCAATATCATAGTTGGTGCACCTGCACCACCACCACGAACACCATAAACAAAATCACCCTGACTGATTCTGACTGATCTCATTTTAAACGCACCACCAGAACCAGCAGTGGTAGGAAGTAAAACATATGCATAATCAAGTTGTTCATCACTAATTTGATCAGTGTTTGTATTATCACCCATGATTCTAACTTTATATCTCCAACCCCAACCACCTTCTACCTGATCTTTCTGTGAACCAAAAGATACAACAGTACCAACCCAAGATTCAAGTGGGGTTTTTCCATATATTGATTTACTATTCGTTTTAGTAAACGGTGTATCTTTTGGTGAACTCATTTGTTACTAGTATATAATCCGTAAGTATCACGGGCAAGTGTTAATGATGTGTAAGAATGCTTGGGATCAAAATGATGTCTAAGATGTAGAATTAGATAAAAACCACTACGATTTGGATTATCCACTTGATTTGTTTTATTCCCACTCGTAACATTTTCAATCAAAAGTTTGATCACATTACCAGCCATGAGTCTAACATTGCATGGAATTTGAATATCAACTATTTGTGAATGTAACATTGCATATCTCATGTTTGCTTGTGGTTCATACTCAGCTGGATTGTTTGTAACCTTCGTACCTACTCCTTCATCAAGACTGCCTGGTGTCAAAACATAACTATAAGTTCTAGAATAATTAGCAGCAGTTGTTTTATTCTGATTTGGTTTTATGGATGGTTTATTACCAAGATATGTTGAATTTTTATCAAGAAGATTCACTATATTATCTGTAAATAAACCTGTTAATAGGTTTTTGGTCTGTATGCGAACATTATAAACACCAGTTTTAAGAGCAGTGATAAGATTTTGATCTCTTTTGATAACTGGCATCTTTACCAACTTATAATTATCTTCCGCAGTTGGATCTTGTCTTTGATTATTAGAATAAGTGTATGTGCGATCAGTTCTATTATTTTTATAATCTTCCATGCCCTGTTCAATCAAACCCTCGATTGATCTAAAATTAAATCCCTCTTGAGTTTCGTAAAAGAAAAAACCAGGTGCACCTGTGACTGGTTTTGTTTTCTTTGATAAGTGAAATATTAAATCAATAGGAGTTTCATTTTTACCATCTACTTTATCTAATGTGCTAGATTTTTCTATATTTTTTTCAAGAAAAGGTAAATTATTTTCTTTTAATATCTTTTTAACTGCTTCATCTATGGTTCCAACTCCATAAGAACCTAATCTTGGTTTACTTGCAGTGTCGATTGAATGTTTAGATACTAATGGCAATGTAAGAACTTGTCTTTGACTTTGATCTAAAGTTATTGGAGCACCAGTAATTGCCATTGGTTGTTTTGTTTTTAATGTTCCACTTCCATTCAAAATTTCAAAAGTAATAAATTCTGTACCATCACCGACTATCGGGAAACCATCTCTAATAGTGGCTAAATTATCTCTATCATCTGTTGCAGAATCACCAGTATCAACTATGGTGGTGCTTGCAGTAATCATTGGAGAATAGATACTTTCAAAATAATCAAATCTTATTGTTTTTCCTTCAAGTTGTGCAGTTTTTACATTATATGAATCTCTATCTACTGCCTCAATAGTCTGAGCGGAAGTACCCTCTGTCACATTAGACTTATCAATGCGAAGAGTTTTATAATTTGATGGACCTGCGAATGACATACTAATCTACAAGAACTTTTTGACTTATGATGACAACATCTTTTCCATCTTGAACACCAGTTCCGAACTGTAATTCACCACGACCTAAAGTTTCTTCAATCTTATTTATTATCATTTTCTTGTTAAATGGTATGACCTCTCCTACTGTTGCACCTTTCACAAGATCTTTGTCTCTTATCAAGGCTGACTCAGTATCAATAAATTCTGATGATACTTTTTCATAATTCTTTTTTATTTTATTATCTCTTTTTAAACCACCAAATCCTGTTTTATTTGGTTTTTTAAATTTGCTATCTACATCATCAGTATTATCATCGTCTTTTATTTCTTCTTCTGGTCCACCACTCGGAGTTATATTATCAGAATTATCAAAATTTTTAAAACTTTTTTCTAAATCAGCAAATTCTCTGTTTGCTTCCTCAGTTGAATCTTTTACACCTGTTATTGTCTTGTCAGCAGTTGCCTTTGTTTTATCAAAACTACCAAAAAAACCTTTTACTGCATCAACCATGCCTGTAAAGAAATTGCCAATTTTTGTAGATTTTTGTTTTGTATTTTCTAAATCTTTATCTATTTGCTGTTGCCTTTGAGGTATCATATTTACTAACGCACCAAGTAAAAATAAAGATGCAAAAGATAATACCTTACCAAAAATATCACCAGGTGTTTTTAACACATTAGAAGTTATATTGCCTATTGATTTACCAAAACTTGAAGTAGTAGCTTTTAATTTTGATCTTCTTTTTTTTCTCTCTGCTACGTTTCTAGACATTCTTTTTCTTTTATCAGATATAGATTTTAATTGTGAATTAAATCTAGTGAATGATCCTCTTATTTTTTCTGCAAGAGAATTTAATTCTTTTGCCCTATCTTCAACTGCCATTATACTTTCTCACCTAACTCTGCAAGTATACTAAATTCAGCAAGATACTGATTATTATCAGTTGATGAATAAGAAGTAACATCAGCAGCTGTTGAATCACCACCTGGTTCTACTTGTTTTATCTGCTTCTTAGTTCTCTGATCGAGCATTGGTAATTCCATGAATGTTATATTTGATGCACCACTGTTAGTTCTTAACTTTCTTTCTACTTGTGTGGATGAAAATATATTGCCAGGTACAAGAGGTTGGAAATATTCCAATTCACCACCATCATTTACCCTATACTCTTTACCTGGTGATACAGAGGTTCCTGTGAATCCTGCCCTACTATCGAAAGCACTACCTCTTTTATTTTCTTTTTTCTTTTGTTCATCAAATCTCTTCTTCTGTAATATTGAGCCTTTCAAGAATGGTGCATTGAATTCTCTTGCAATATCAAGTGCTGCAAAACCCCAACCAACAAATGGAATGGCACTACCTAATGATAAGAAACCACCTGCTATATCTCCCTGACTAAATCTATAAATTGCTACACCAATATCAACTATATCACCAAGCACTGGTATTGCACCAAATGCTTTTAAACCAGTTTTTTTAGCAATTTTTGTACCAACTTTACCTAATAAAAATTTTGTTGGAGTCTTATTTACCATTTTCTTCCCAGCTTTCAATAAGTTAGGAACAATGTTTTTTAGGAATTTTTTAGGATTTTTTATAAAATTAAACATTGTTCCTAAAAAGTTCTTTAATGCTCGAAACGTTCCAGAAATAGCTTTGTTGATGATGAATAATGTTCCACCCAGAGCTCCTAATGCAATAAGGGGTTTTTCTTGTATGGCTTTAAGAATACCTTTAAATCTTTCCATATTCTTAGGATCAGATAACCATGTCAATGCTGCATTAACACCAACACCTGCTAAGAATAACTTTCCAAATTGTAGTAACTTATCAAATATACTTTGAAATGGTTTGACTATCGTGCTACCTATCGAAGTTGCTATCTTACCTATCTTTTTAGTTTCTATTCTCCCCTCTTTATCTTCACGTTTTCGATCTAATTTATCTTGTCTTTCTTTTGAGAGTAAAAGTTTTTCAGTTTTTAATCTATTACTAAAATCTTTTTCTAATTGTCTAGCAACATCTGCTAATATTAAATTTGTATTGATTAATGACTCTTCTAATACGTTGACCTTTGGAGTTATCTTCTCTCCAATCTCTACTCTTTGTGCTTTAAATATATTTTTTAATGTAGTAATCTTTTTTTCATTATTGGCGACTCTTCCTTCAAGACCACCTGCTCCAATCTTAAAAGTGTTCTTATTTATCTTTGGTGTGTTTACTGTATCAAGTTCACGTTGTTGTGCTTTTAAGTTTTCCTCTTCAATATGTTGCTGTAACAATGATATATAGATCTCTCTTTCCCAAGGGATCATATTTTCAATCTCAGTTAATGAGTATTTATGGTGCTGAATCAAGGCAAAATTTGTCTTATAGTATGACTCAAGATTCGTATGAGCCATACCTAGTTGAAAAAAGCTGCCAGTCCCTCCAATAATACAGTTGATTCTACGTCTGTTTTAGGATTTTTTACTTTTACCTTATGTGATAACTTAGGCATGGTATCAAAGAAATTTTCAATTAATTTGAATTGTTTAGTATTTAATTGATCAATAAAATCTCCAAGTTCTTTTTTCGTTGACTCAGACGCATTCCAACTCTCCTCTTCATTGTAAATCATATCAATAGATGATATAACCACATCCATTGTATTACTGACAGTTTCAACACCTGCTTCAAAATTACTTTCTATAAATTGCTTCATAGATGGATATTTTAGTTTCAGTGATAGATTGTCATCAAGTTTAACAATATTTGTATGAGAACTATCTTTTTTAACCTTTATTGAATCAAGATCTATTGAAACCTCAACACTCGTTTTTTCATCATCAGGACAAATTAAATTTAAAGAAATTGTCTCACCAACAGATTTTGATCTAACATTTAAAAATAGATATTCAATATCAAAAGTTGCAAGTTCATTTAGTTTGACACTTCTTGTCATAATACATGCAGTCAATATTTGGATGATTGCTGTAGTAATCTGTTTCTGATCCTCAGTTTCAAGTGCCATGATGAGAATTTTTTCCTCACGCACTAAAAATGGTCTGTACTTTATTTTCTTTCCGTTCGATGGTAAGGTCAATTCATACGTCGGAGTATTAATCTTAGGTAATGGCATAATGTTTCAATTCATTAAAATTATTTATATGGGTATTTAACCTCTTACTATATAGCGGTCATAATTGAAAGATACAGTGACTTTTAATATATCAGCAGGTCCGTAACTTACTGGAACTGATGACATACTTTTCGGAAAAGCATTAATGAACTGGTATCTTAGGGTTCTCTTAAAGTTCTTCTCAAATTTATTAATGTATAGGGTATTACATTTATAAGAATCAGGATATCTCATCCTACGATAATATGATTTTGTTTGTTGCTCCATTAAACGATTAGAACCACTTGAAATATACTCCATCCAACCTTCAAATATCTTTAATAGTGTATATTTTTCATCAACGTAGAAAGTAAAATCAATATCTGTATAGATTCTCGTATGTGCATATTGTTGAGGTATACCCATGAAATTATCTTTTACTTCTGCTGTTGCATACGTAGTTGTAGGTAATGATGCATCACTACACAATATCCCACCTCTCTCAGCAAGAAATCTTCTAAAATCAGACGCATCACTATATTGTTGAATATATGTCTCAACCTCTGGTGTCAATGATGATAGTGTGACCAAAAAATGATTTGTTTGTGCCAAAGGTCCCATCAGACGATTGGCAATTGCCATATTAAATGGTTTTATTAGTGTCTCTGCCACTCTAAATAAGTATGATTGTTATTTCTATTTATGTCATATAAAGGAAAATATTATCCTTCATACCCTAAAAAATATAAAGGTGATCCTACAAACATCATTTATAGGTCTCTTTGGGAGAGAAAATTCATGGTTTATTGTGATCGAAATGAGAGGATACTTGAGTGGGGAAGTGAAGAAATCGCATTACCATATCGTTCTCCTGTCGATAATAAGGTTCATAGATACTTCCCAGACTTCTATATCAAGGTTCAAGAGAATACAGGTAAGATAAAAAGATACTTAATTGAAGTTAAACCACTCAAACAGACAACAAAACCAAAAAAACCGAAGAGACAGACAAAAAGTTATTTAAGAGAAGTATATGAATACGCTAAGAATCAAGCAAAGTGGAGAGCAGCAACAGAGTATTGTGAAGATCGTTTATGGGAATTTAAAGTGATGACTGAAATAGAACTAGGAATCAAATGAGTCGTATTGCATCACTAGTAGATAATCTGATTGGTAGTGAAAGTGCCGATGAATTGTTGGTTGATATTATGGAAGCACTCGGAGATAGTGCGGAATCAATTCCAGAAGTTGGTAAGATATATGTATTTGCATATCAACCATCAACACCTAACATTAGATATGATCAAAATCCTTTGGTTGCTGTGACCAATGTATTTGAATGGGGATTTAAAGGAATCAACTTTCATTGGGGTCAATCTCGTTCATATACCTTCCAAGAAGTGGCAAGTCAACTCTATCAAGTCACAAATGAGGAGTTACAAGACCTAAATACAATACCATTTGCAAAATTTCGTATAAATAACTAAAAAGATATATGTCAGAACCATTACCAGGATCAGTTACTGTTGCACCAGACGGTCAAACATACGTCTACTTTGGAGGTGTTTGGGGAAAAGCTGAGGGAGTGTCTGGTGGTATAAAGGTTGATTACAATAGTTTGACTATAAAACCTGAAACTTCCTTTAATGATGGTGTAAATAGTATCAAAAATCAAGATAATGCTAATGAAAATAAGAATTGGTTAACCGATCAAATAAAAGAGTATAACGTCCCAGTTTTAGAAAATCAAAATCAAGTTGATCAATTTTTAGGTGGGGAAAAAGTAGATGGATTTCCTCAATTTGATGATTCAACCACAGAAGCAAGAACAGGTGCTAAATTTAGCACTAATCTAAAAGATATACAAAGAAAGAGACTCGCAAAATATGGTAGAAAAAAACAAGGTGGTGTATTAAGATATCCAGCTGAATTACTCACAGAACATGCTGATTATTTACAAATAGATATTGAAAGATATGAAGCAATCGGTAGTTCTTATGTAAATCGTGCAGGTGGTAATGATCGTTATGTCACTGGTAATATTGTCACAAATCGTGCTGGAAGAACAAATAGCACTAGATTATCTCGTAAACCATTAATTAATGCAGGTACAATACTACTTCCAATACCAGCACAATTACAAGATAGTAACAACGTTGTATATGGGGATTCAAAATTAAATGGTCTTGCAGCTGCTGGTGTTGAAGCAGTTGGAGGTGCCATGGCCACAGCAGGTCAACAAATAGCAAATAATGAAACATTTGATCTAACAGGTCAAACAGAAGAATTCCAAAAAGCCTTAAGGAGTGGATTTGGTCAGAATAATCAATCAGCATTAACAAATGCTGCGGATCTTCTTACAAAAAAATTAGCAGCAGAAGCAGTTAATATCTTTGGTGCAAACGTAACTCCAAATCAACTATTAGCAAGAGGTAATGGTGAGATATTAAACCCAAATATGGAACTTCTATTCAGTGATGTCACAATTAGAAACTTCCGTTTCTCATTCAAATTAACTCCTCGCAATAAGAGAGAAGCAGAACAAGTTAAATTAATTATAAGAGCATTTAAGAGAAACATGGCTCCACAAGCACAAGGAGGTGTAGCAAATGGTAGTCAGTTCTTCCTTAGAACACCAAACATATTTAAATTAAGATATCGTAGCGGAAATAAAGATCATCCTTTCTTACATAAATTTAAACAATGTTTCTTAACTGATATGCAAACAACATACACAGCTGATGGTGTATATTCAACTTATGAAGATGGAACACCTGTATCAATGCAGATGGATTTATCATTCAAAGAGTTACAACCAATTTACGATATTGATTATGATGAAAAACCAGGCAATAAAGCAGTAGGTTACTAATGGGATATTTCAGAGAACTACCAAATTTAAGATACCCTTCTTTTCTTTCTGAAAAGATGTCATCTCTCGATTTTATAGAGGTTAAAAATGTTTTTCGTAGAGTGAAATTAAGAGATGATTTACAGAATAATTTTACTGTATTTGAAAAGTATGAAATAGATGAGGGTGCAAGACCTGATACTATCGCAGAAGAATTGTATGGTAATCCAGAATTTGATTGGATAGTCTTAACAGTGGCAGGTATTTTAAATGTTCGTAATGAATGGCCGTTAAGTAACTATGATTTATATAATTATGCAGAACAAAAATATGGTGAATCATTAAATTCAGTCAGATTCTTTGAAACAAAAGAAGTAAAAAATGCTGATGGTAAATTAATTTTACCAAAAGGAAAAGTTGTAGATAGTAATTTTACAATACCAAATCCCAGTAATCCTTCTGCAAATTTAAATCCTGTTGTTGGAATCAGTAATTATGAATATGAAACTCGTTTAAATGATGAAAAAAGAAATATTTTTATTTTGAGAGAGGAATACGTTCAACAATTTTTAACTGATATAAGAGAAATTATGACTTATGCTGAGTCATCTGAGTACATAGATGAGAGAACAGCACAAACAGAAAATACTAATATAACATTGCCATAAAAAAGGAGGTCGTTTGACCTCCTGTAGAATTATTCTTCTGCGAGTTTCGCAAAGTACGATAATGCATCATCCTCGTCTTTATCTACTGTTGAAGTAGTTGGAGGTGCGGATACAGCAGCAGTTACTAACTCTTCTGCAGAACCACGATCATTATCTTCCTCATAGACATCTGGGTCTTGAGCAGGTCTCTTACTTCCAAGAACATATTCTAATCTCTTCTTAAGATCTTCATATGACTTGAACTGATCGGCAGCTACAATCTCTGCGAGAGAGTATTGTTTCTTCCATAGACCTTCAAGTGCATCGTCATCATCAAGTAATGGAGTTACAGCAGCAAACTCAGAACTATCATAGTTTCTGTATCCTGCTACGTTTTTTGCCTTTAACTTGAAGTTTGCACCTTGCCAGAAATCAAACGGATCAATTGCTTCCTCATCTTCAAACTCAGGTTGCATTGCAGCAGTAAGTTTATCAAATATTTTTTTACCATATTTGAATAAGAATACCTTACCTTCGTTCTCAGGATTCGTTGGATCTTTCACAACGTAAATGTTACTCATATAAGTAAGTTTACGTTTTTGTTTTCGTGCTGTTTCTTTTCCTGCATCGGTTCCGTTGTTCCAGAGTTGAGTGTTGTACTCAGAGACAGGATCTTTCTGACCAAGTGATGTCAGAGAGTTTTCAATATACCAACCACCAGGACCTTGAAAGGCATGGGAGTATAGTTTTACAAAGGGTAGATCCTCATTTTCGGGTGCAGGTAGGAAACGGATAACAGCGTATCCATTGCCACTTTTATCTACATCTAACTTCCATGTGCGTTCGTCACCAGACGCACCGTTATTATTCATTTTCTCAACTTCTTTAACTAACTTTGCAGTCAAAGAGCCAAGCTTAGATTGTTTTTTTAAGTCTTTAAAAGACATAAGATTACCTCGGATAATTTGATTGGGGGATTGTTTTTATTATAACAAAGAAAGATTAATTAGTCAACACTCTTCTTGAGTTTGCCAATGGTTTCATCCATTGCATTAAAAATAGATGGCATATCAGTTCCTTCTGGGAAACCCATACCTTCTAGGGACTTACGCAATTGATTTTTCATATCTTTTGCTTCTGGGTCATCTGATAAAGATAACCGAGTCCACATACATTTTTGTTTCTCTAAAAGAGATTCTAATTTTTCTACATGTTCCATTTGATCAGTAGGACTTAGAAAACCAAAACCAAACATCTTTCCATAGATGCTAGTTTGTAATCTATTAATTTCAGATAATTCTTCACGGACTATTTCCGATTCAAAAAATCTCATTTTTTCTTTGTCTCCACAACTTCGGGTTGTACTGGTTCAACTTTACTTTCCTCGATTTGTTCGAGGACATCAATTGCTCCTAGAAGTTTAACACGGGTTTCATTTAAATTGTTTAATTGACCCGATACTTCTTTGAGTTGAGATTTAAGATTTTCAAGCACTGTTGCATTGTCAAGAGCCATTACGAATAATCTCCTTTAATAATTTTTTATATTGAAACACATTAATATTTATGAAAGGACTATACTTATTAATCTTCATCTTTACGGATTCCCACACTGGGTCGTCAAGTTGTTTGTCAAGGTTTTTTACGAAAGAAAAGATCTTTTCGTAGATTACCAAGATTTCTAAGTTTAGTTCTCCACCCAAGTGTTTCTTGAGTATTTTTGGGTGTCCCTTGGAGCAGTTGAACACTTCGTTTAAGTCGTTCTCGGATAGCAATCTCTCTGATTGTTCTCTGAACAAGTAAGTTAAACTCTGTTGTGTTCTCATCCACTCTGAGTAATTTCTTTCTCCAGAATTTATAATTTCTCCAATCCATAAGTTTTCTGGGTTTGTTGATGTTACAAAGTTGGCAAGAAGAAAATCTACAATCTGACCATCAGAATACTTACGGGAAGTTTTCTCAAACCAGTATTTGTCTTTTCTTCGATTGAAAGCAGTTACTGTGGCACGGGATTTGCCACCATATTTAAAGAAGTCATACTTACCATTGGTAAAATGACTTTTCATAGAAAGATATGTTTGATAAGTTTCAAACGGTGTCACTTTCCTCTTCAACATCTTCACTATCTAATTCTGTAATTGAGTCACAAGGAACCTCATTATTACCTATCATGTACCAATGTTGATTGATACCAATACTATCAGGTCTTACACCAAGATATTGTAAATCTGGCATATTATGTTCACGAATGATTGCTTGTAATCTATAGTGAATTAACTCTGATTTTTTCATTATAAGGGTAGTTTTGCCCTCGAAGTCTTTTTCATAAAGTTAAGACGAATTGCATCCCACTTTAATCTTTCTTTCAAAGGTTTTGATATAAGTTTCGTTACTGATTCTACCTCAATATTGTTTATTTCGCAATAGTGTATGATCGCATCAATATAATTGAGTTGTTCATCTACCACAATCTTTTCGATATCGAGTGCAAACTTCTGTGGAGTTACAAACTTATTCGCAATAGCTTTTTCTAGTTCTTTATTAGGTTCCATAGAGTTCCAATTTATCCCCAACAAACTTTCTAATGTATTGTCCAAGGAGTTTGATGT
>VMHT01133258.1_pt1 | contig 15006 bp, 12 predicted proteins | sample 4693611 | NCBI WGS metagenome assembly VMHT01 (sample SAMN12280063, study PRJNA550983) | marine metagenome | isolation source: seawater sampled from same location over 5 years 0.02-0.2 micron viral filtrate | place: USA: collected off the coast of southern California halfway between the port... ... | reverse complement strand
TTTACAAATACTTATACAGGGTGAAATAATCATATTAATATTATAAGGGAAAATTAATATAATTGACAATAATTGTCGTTGGACAAATAGTTTCAATCATATATAAAACCTTTAAATTTGTGGGGCGATGGCGGAATTGGTAGACGCGTCGGTCTTAGGAACCGATAGAGCAATCTGTGAAGGTTCGAGTCCTTTTCGCCCTACCATTTAAATTTATGAAAGTTACTGTAGAAAACAAAAAAGGGTTGAATAAAGATCTTAAGATATTCATAGATAAAAAAACTATGAGTACTTATATGGATGAAAAATATGAAGAAATTAAAGGGACTGTTAATCTAAAAGGTTTTAGACCAGGCAAAGTTCCAAGAGAAATTTTAAAAAGACAATTTGGGCAAGCCATTTTTAGTGAAGTTTTAGACAAAGTTTTAAAAGAAACTTCTACAAAAGCTTTAGAAGAAAATAAAATTAAACCTGCAGGTCAACCAAAGTTAGATCTTAAAACTTATGGTGAAGATAAAGATTTGGAGTATATTTTATCTGTAACAGAGCTGCCAAAAGTAGAAATTAAATCTATAGAAAATTTAAAATTTGATGAATATACAGTCAAAATTGATGAGAAAGAAACCGATAAAAGAATAAAAGAAATAGCAAAAAACCAACCAAGCTTTAAAGAAGCTAAAGACGCCAAAGCAAAAGAAGGTGATCTAGTTACATTTGATTATACAGCAACTGTAGATGAAAAATCTTTTAAAGGAGGTGAGGGAAAAAATACTCAATTAACTTTAGGAAAAGATTTGTTTTTAAAAGGATTTGATAAACAACTTATCGGGACAAAAAATGGAGATGAAAAAATAGTAGAAGCCATTTTACCTGAAAATTTTCCTGAGAAAGATTTAGTAAATAAAAAAGCAAAATTTAATTGTAAAATTTTGTCTGTTAAAATTCCTGAAGAAACTAAAATCAATGATGAATTTGCAAAAAACCTAGGTGCAAAAGATCTGCAAGATCTTAAAATACTTATAACAAAACAAATCAATGATGAATTTAAAAACTCACTAGACAGACTTTCAAAGAACCAAATTTTAAAAGAAATTGAAAACTTCAAAGTAAGTGAAATACCTGAAAATTTAATTGAGGAGGAAGTAAAAATACTTTCTCAAGGCATGTCAGAAGATGATGCAAAAAAAAGTAAAAAAAACTTTGAAGAAATAGCTAAAAAAAGAATAAAAGTTGGTTTAATTTTAAATGAATTTGGAGAACAAAATAAAATTAAAGTTACAGATCAAGAAATACAAGCTGAAGTTCAAAAACAAATAAGAATGATGCCTGGTCAAGAAAAAATGGTAATGGACTTTTATCAAAAAAACCCATCAGCGGTAGCAAGCTTGAGAGGTACTGTTTATGAAGAAAAAATAATTAGCCTCATAAAGGATAAAGCAAAAGCAAATAAAAAAGAAATTTCAAAAGACGAAGCAGAAAAAATTTTAAAACAATCTCAAAAACAACAACTTGATCAAGAACTCAAAGATCAAAGAAAACCTGAAAAAAAGGCTGAAACAAAAAAAACTACAGAGAACAAAACTAAGCCAAAATCAGCAAAAACCAAACCAGCAGCTAAGAAATCAAAAAAAGTTAGCAAAAAGTAATCCCAAGTTGTATAAGAGTACCGAATCAACTTATGACAAATAAATTTACTGAACAAATGAGTACCTTAGTCCCAATGGTTGTTGAACAATCTAACAAGGGAGAAAGAGCTTACGATATTTATTCAAGATTATTAAAAGAGAGAATAATTTTTTTAACCGGTCCAATAAATGACAATGTTGCTTCATTAGTAACTGCACAACTTCTTTTTTTAGAGGCTGAAGATCCAAAAAAAGAAATTTATTTATATATTAATAGTCCAGGTGGATTAGTGACAGCAGGACTAGGAATTTATGATACTATGCAATATGTAAAACCAGATATTTCCACTTTATGTATTGGTCAAGCGGCATCTATGGGTTCATTTTTACTCTCAGCGGGAACAAAAGGAAAAAGATTCTCATTACCTAATTCCAGAATTATGGTTCATCAGCCCTCAGCTGGATTTCAAGGTCAAGCTACTGATATAGAAATTCATGCAAATGAAGTTTTGTCATTGAAAAAAAGATTAAATGAAATCTACTCAAAGCATACAGGTAAGTCGGTAGATGAAATTAAATCTGCTTTAGAGAGAGATAATTTTATGACTGCTGATGCTGCCAAATCATTTGGTTTAATAGATGAAGTAGTAGAAAAAAGATCATAAAACACAACATATTGTTTATCGTAGATTAGAAACTTGATTAGTATGAGTCACTTATAATAAAGTATTTAAATTGATTCGTTTTAAAAATTATGAACACAAATAATAAAAATATTCTTTACTGCTCTTTTTGTGGAAAGAGCCAACATGAGGTTAGAAAACTAATTGCTGGTCCTACAGTTTTCATTTGTGATGAATGTGTTGAACTTTGTATGGATATTATTAAAGAGGAAAATAAAGATACTTTTGTAAAACATCAAGATGGTCTCCCATCACCAAAAGAAATTTGTTCAGTTTTAGATGACTATGTTATTGGTCAATCTCATGCAAAAAAAGTTTTATCTGTAGCTGTTCATAATCATTATAAAAGATTAAATTATGAGAGTAAGACAAGTAAAAATGTTGAATTGGCAAAATCAAATATTCTTTTAGTTGGTCCTACTGGATGTGGAAAAACATTATTAGCCCAAACTCTTGCTAGAATTTTAGACGTACCTTTTACTATGGCAGATGCAACCACATTAACTGAGGCAGGTTATGTAGGAGAAGATGTCGAAAATATAATATTAAAATTATTACAAGCAGCTGACTACAATGTAGAAAAAGCACAAAGAGGGATTGTATATATTGATGAGGTTGATAAAATCAGTAGAAAGTCAGAAAATCCTTCGATTACAAGAGATGTTTCAGGTGAAGGAGTTCAGCAAGCTTTATTGAAAATTATGGAAGGAACAATTGCAAGCGTTCCTCCTCAAGGTGGTAGAAAACATCCTCAACAAGAATTTTTACAAGTTGACACAACAAATATTCTATTTATTTGTGGTGGAGCCTTTGCAGGATTAGATAAAATCATATCCCAACGTGACAAAGGAACATCAATCGGTTTCGGTGCAGATGTTAAGAATACACAAGATAAAAAAACTGGAGAGTGGATGAAAGGTTTAGAACCTGAAGATCTATTAAGATATGGTTTGATACCTGAGTTTATTGGAAGACTTCCAATGATAGCGACTCTAGAAGATTTAGATGAAAAATCATTAATTAAGATACTTCAAGAACCAAAAAATTCACTCACAAAACAGTATCAAGAACTCTTTAAACTAGATGGAGCGAAGTTGATATTTAAAGATAATGCCCTTAAAGAAATCGCATTAAAAGCAATTAGAAAAAAAACAGGTGCCAGAGGTTTGAGATCAATATTAGAAAATATTTTACTTAAAACTATGTACGATTTGCCCAGTCAAGACAATATTGAAGAGGTAATTATTGATGCATCTGCTGCAAAAGGTCAATCACAGCCAATAATTGTGCATTCAAAAGCTGATAATAAATCTAAAAATAACAAAACAACAGCGGCTTAATATCCTTAATAAAATAGAAAAAGGTATTGCAAAATAAATTATAATATCCATATTTATCAAATGGACGTCAAATTTACATCCCCTTTACTTCCACTTAGAGATATTGTGGTTTTTCCAAGTATGGTAATTCCTCTTTTTGTCGGACGAGACAAATCCATATCAGCTCTTAACGAAGTAATGAAAAAAGATAAAAAGATTATTCTGGTAACGCAAAAAAATTCAGAAATAGATGATCCAAAAAAAACAGATATTTTTATGTATGGATGTGAAGGAAATATTCTTCAACTTTTAAAATTACCTGATGGAACTGTTAAAGTCTTAGTAGAGGGAATTAAAAGGGTAAAAATACTAGACTTCAAAGATAATGATAAATTTATTACTTGTGATTATAGTATATTTAAAGACATAATTGAAAAAGAAGAGGATTTATTTCCTTTAGCTGCTACTGCATTAAGAAGATTAGAAAAACTAACATCTATAAATAAGAAAATCTCCACTGAAACAATAAATTCGATTAAACAATTAAAAGATCCATCCCAGATAGCTGACAATATAGCTTCACATATAACAGCTACAATATCGGAGAAACAGCAAATATTTGAAACTGTAGATGTTAAAAAAAGATTAAACACAATAATTAAGATCATGGAAAATGAAACAAGCATTATTGGAGTTGAAAAACGAATTAGAGGAAGAGTGAAAACTCAAATGGAAAAAACTCAAAGAGAATATTATTTAAATGAGCAGCTTAAGGCAATTCAGAAAGAATTAGGTGAAATAGAGGATGGCAAAGATGAAAGTACAAGTTTAAATAAAGCAATACTAAAAGCAAAAATGCCAAAAGAAGTTGAAAAGAAATGTCTACAAGAACTTAAGAAATTAAAAAACATGAGTCCAATGTCTGCAGAGGCTACCGTAGTAAGAAATTATTTAGATTGGATGACAGAGCTTCCTTGGCATAAAAAAAGTGAAGTAGATATAGATTTAAAAAAAGCCTTAGAAGTACTTGATAAAGATCATTTTGGTTTAGAAAAAGTAAAAGAGAGAATTATAGAATTCTTAGCTGTTCAAAAAAGAATGGAAAAACTTAAAGGGCCAATTTTATGTTTAGTAGGACCACCAGGAGTCGGCAAAACATCACTCGGTAAATCTATTGCAAAAGCAACTAACAGAGAATTTGTAAGAATGTCAGTTGGTGGCATGAGAGATGAAGCTGAAATTAGAGGTCATAGAAGAACTTATATTGGATCTTTACCTGGAAAAATAATTCAAATGATGAAAAAAGCAGGAACAAAAAACCCATTAATCTTATTGGATGAGATTGATAAAATTGGTAACGATTACAGAGGTGATCCTTCCTCTGCTTTGTTAGAAGCTTTGGATCCAGAGCAAAATACTACATTCAACGATCATTATCTTGAAGTTGACTATGATTTATCAGATGTAATGTTTGTTACAACAGCAAATACCTTGAATATTCTTCCTCCACTTTTAGATAGAATGGAAGTTATTAGACTTGCAGGCTATACGGAGGATGAAAAAATTAACATTGCAAATAAATATCTACTTCCTAAACAAATTAAAGATAATGGTGTCAAAGATAAAGAGATGAGACTTGGAGATGATATTATTAAAGAAATAATTAGATGTTATACAAAAGAGTCAGGTGTGAGGAATTTAGAAAGAGAAATATCTAAAGTTGCAAGAAAAGTAGTTAAGAAAGTTGTTTCTGGAGAAGAAAAAGAAGTAAATATTGACAACAAAAATTTGTCTGACTTTTTAGGGGTACCCAAATATAAATTTGGTGAGTTAGAAAATGAAGATAGAGTAGGAATTGTTACTGGACTTGCTTGGACAGAATATGGTGGTGAAATTTTAAAGATAGAAACAGTTACAATGCCAGGTAAGGGTAGAATGCAAATTACTGGTAAGTTAGGTGATGTAATGCAAGAGTCAGTTAAGGCTGCGAAATCATTTGTTAGATCTAAATGTTTAGAGTATGGAATTATTCCACCATTATTTGAGAAGAGAGATTTTCATATTCATGTACCTGAAGGGGCAACTCCAAAAGATGGACCATCGGCAGGAATAGGCATGGTTACTTCTATTGTATCCTCTATAACAAACATACCAGTAAGAAGAGATTTAGCTATGACAGGTGAGGTAACTTTAACAGGTCAGGTTTTACCCATTGGAGGATTAAAAGAAAAATTATTAGCCGCTCATAGAGCTGGCATTAAAGAAGTACTAATACCAAAAGAAAATGAAAAAGATTTAGTTGATATGCCAAAAAAAATTATTGATGAAATTAAAATTACCTCTGTAGAGTATGCTGATGAAGTTTTAAAAATTGCGCTGACAAAAGAGCTAAAAAAAACTGAGTGGGTTGAAGTTGATATTTCAAAAAAAGACGATAAATCACAAGCAAGTATTCAGTAAAATTTAACTCATGGAATTACTGTTAATATTTTTTGCTGTAATTTTAGTAGCTTATTATATATTAAGACCAACATCCAAAAGAGAAGAAAACGATTTTAAATCCAAAAACAATTGGAGAGGTGGATTTTAAAATTACTAAATTTAAGTTATAATTAAAATTAGTTGTTTAAATTAACAAATATTCTAGTCTTAATAGCTAATGAAATATATTTTAATTATACTAAAGAAACTCGAATTTCTTTTATCTAATATTTTTAAATTCGAAACTATTTTAGGTTCAGTTTTAAGATTATTTAGACACAATTTATTAGCAAAAAAAAAATCAGATAGATCTAATAATAACGAATACAAGTTTGTGGAAAAAACTTTAAATGATATTACCTTATTTAAAGGCTATGCAGTAGATTTAGGAGCAAGTGATGGCTTAAACTATTCATGTACTTATCCCCTTTTTTTAAAAGGTTGGAATGGTCTTTGTGTTGAATTAGATGATTATAAGTTTTTGAAACTTACTTTTCTCTATAGATATTTCAAAAATGTTAAACTACAAAAAGTAAAAATAACTCCGAAAAATATCAAAGAAATATTCATATCTGCTGATGTAAAAAAAGAATTTGAGTTTTTAAATTTGGATATCGATTCTTATGATTTAGAAGTAATTGATGAAATTTTAAAGTCTGATTACAGGCCGGCATTAATATCGATGGAGATTAATGAAAAAATGCCTCCTGAAATTTTTTTTTATGTGAAGTATGATAAAAATCATTTTTGGCAAGGTGATCATTTTTATGGATGTTCATTAGCTGCTGCGAATGAAGTATTGTCAAAATATGATTATTCTCTAGTATCTTTAGAGTGGGATAATGCATTTTTTATTTTAAATAAATTTGCATCAAAGTTTAACATTAAAAAAGAAACAGTTTTAGATGCATATGACAAGGGTTACAGAAAAAGAATTGGAAGAAAAGAGAGGTATTATTATAATTCACATTTAGATAAGTGGCTTTATATGTCAACTGATGAAACTTTAAATGATATCAATAAATATTTTATGAATTATGATGGCAAATATGTTTTGAGAAAATTATAGAGTATATTTGTTAATTTAAAGCATTTAATGTTAAATTATATTAGTATAATTAAAAGACTCTTATTAAGATAAATAATTTAAGTAATTGATCTTGACGTAGTTTCTCTAAAAGATATAAACACATTAATTTTGGAAGAGGGCGGTTAGCTCAGTTGGTAGAGCATCTCGTTTACACCGAGGGGGTCAAAGGTTCGAGTCCTTTACTGCCCACCAAAATGAATCAGAAGTGGGGGTGTAGCTCAGTTGGTTAGAGCGATCGCCTGTCACGCGATAGGTCGAGGGTTCGAGTCCCTTCACTCCCGCCACTTCTTTAATTTAAAGCTGATAATCGTTATCAATTAAACAGTATATTTTGAATAATGTGACCTAACACCACTTCATCTAACTATAAAAAATGATATATATTCCACAATGATTGCGGAATTTTTAAAAGATTATTTACCTATAATATTATTCTTAATTATTGCATTAGGATTAAGTTGTGCATTTATAGTAATTAATTTTATCTTATCTCCTAAAAATCCAGATCCGGAAAAATTATCAGCTTATGAATGCGGATTTGAACCATTTCAAGATTCAAGAATGGAATTTGATGTTAGATTTTATTTAGTTGCAATATTATTTATTATTTTCGATCTCGAAATTGCATTTTTATTTCCTTGGGCAATCTCTTTAGGAAATATCGGTATTTTAGGTTTTTCATCAATGATGATTTTTTTATTCATACTTACTATTGGATTTATTTATGAATGGAAAAAAGGTGCATTAGACTGGGAATAAAATTTTTTTAAATGAACAATAAATTAGATCAAGTACCTGATGAATTTAAACAACTTGCTGATGATTTTAGCAAGAATGGTTTTATAACTACTTCATTTGAAAATTTAGTAAATTGGTCAAGATCTGGTTCTTTGCACTGGATGACTTTTGGACTTGCATGTTGTGCTGTTGAAATGATGCAGACAGCTATGCCCAGATACGACCTTGAACGATTTGGTGCTGCGCCAAGAGGATCACCAAGACAATCTGATGTAATGATTGTAGCGGGTACTTTAACAAATAAAATGGCACCAGCATTGAGAAAAGTTTATGATCAAATGCCTGAACCGCGATATGTAATATCTATGGGAAGTTGTGCTAATGGTGGTGGATATTATCATTATTCATATTCTGTTGTAAGAGGCTGTGATCGTATCGTACCAGTTGATGTTTATGTACCGGGGTGTCCTCCCTCAGCTGAAGCTTTATTATATGGGATAATGCAATTACAAAAAAAAATTAGAAACAAAGGTTCTTTTAATAGATAAAATGAAAAACTTAATTGATTTAGAAAAGAAAATAAATTCAGAACTTACAACAAAAATTAATAATACATTAATTAAACATAATCAGGTTTATGTTGAAATTGATAAAGAAGATTTAATAGATGTGGTTTTATTTTTAAAAACTAATAAAGATACAAAATTTAGGCAGCTAATTGATATTACAGTTGTAGATTACCCTGAAGAAACACAAAGATTTAAAGTTGTATATTTATTTTTAAGTCATCAATTTAATCAAAGAATAATTTTAAGTTATTTTATTAATGAGAATGAAGTTATTTCTTCACTTACATCAGTATTTCCATCTGCCAATTGGATGGAAAGAGAAGTTTTTGATATGTATGGTGTAAGCTTTAAAGATCATCCTGATTTACGAAGAATACTTACAGACTATAGTTTTGAGGGTCATCCGTTGCGAAAAGATTTTCCTTTAACTGGTCATACAGAGGTAAGATACAATGAAGATAAAAAAAAAGTCATAAAAGAACCAGTCAAATTGGAACAAAACTATAGAAATTTTGATTACGAAAGTCCATGGGAGGGAACAAAATATATTAAAGAACAAACTGATACAAATGACAAAAAAAATTAAAAATTTAAATTTAAATTTTGGTCCACAACATCCTGCTGCTCATGGAGTGCTAAGACTTATTCTTGAGTTGGATGGTGAAGTTGTGGAGAAAGCAGACCCACACATAGGTTTATTGCATCGAGGAACTGAAAAATTGATTGAAAACAAAACATATATGCAAGCAGTACCTTACTTTGATCGTCTTGATTATGTTGCTCCAATGAATCAGGAACATGCTTTTGCTTTAGCTGTTGAGAAAATTTTAAATATTGATGTGCCTATCCGAGCACAATTTATTAGAGTAATGTTTTGTGAAATTGGTAGAATTTTAAGTCATATCTTAAATGTAACAACACAAGCACTAGATGTTGGTGCTCTTACTCCTTCATTGTGGGGGTTCGAAGAAAGAGAAACATTAATGACTTTTTATGAGCGTGCTTCAGGATCTAGATTACATGCTAATTATTTTAGAGCAGGGGGTGTTCATCAAGATCTCCCGGCTGGTTTAGAAACAGATATAGGTAAATTTTGTGAAACTTTTCCAAAGATAATTAATGATTTAGAAAATTTATTAACAGATAATAGAATTTTTAAACAAAGAAACGTTGATATTGGTATAGTCACAAGAGAGGATGCATTGGATTATTCTTTTAGTGGCGTCATGATTAGAGGATCCGGTGTTCCATGGGACTTGCGAAAATCACAACCCTATGATTGTTATGATCAATTAGAGTTTAAAATACCCGTAGGAAAAAATGGAGATTGTTACGATAGATATTTATGCCGAATTGAAGAAATGAAAGAAAGTGTATCTATTATTAAACAATGTTTGGCAAAAATGGAAAAAGGTCCAATAAAAACTTTTGATGGTAAAATATCTCCACCAACAAAAAAAGAAATAAAACAATCTATGGAAGCTTTAATTCATCATTTTAAATTATTTACAGAAGGATACCGTGTGCCAAAGGATGAAATTTATACTGCAGTTGAAGCACCTAAAGGTGAATTTGGTGTATATTTAATTTCAGATGGATCAAGTAAACCTTATAAATGCAAAATTAGAGCTCCAGGTTTCTCTCATTTGCAATCAATGGATTATTTAATTAAAGGTCACATGTTAGCAGATGTTCCTGCTGTGCTTGGTTCATTGGACATAGTTTTTGGAGAGGTTGATAGATGAGTTTAAAAAGACCAGCCAAAGAACAACCGGATACTTTTGAATTTAATTCTTTTTCTTTGGAAGCTGCGAATAAAATTATTTCCAAATATCCTAAAGGTAAGCAACAAAGTGCTGTAATGGCATTGCTTTATATTGCACAAAGACAAAACAATAATTGGATACCTTTAGCAGCAATGAAATATATAGCTAAAATTTTAGATATGCCTTACATAAAAGTTTACGAGGTAGCCACATTTTACTCTATGTATAATTTGTCACCTGTTGGAAAATATTTTGTCCAAGTTTGTACTACTACACCATGTATGATTAGAGGAGCTAATAAATTAGTAGAGGCATGTAAAGAAAAGATTTCAGAGAATGAGTCAGAGTTATCTTCAGATAGAAGTTGCTCATGGATGGAAGTTGAGTGTCTAGGAGCATGTGTCAATGCACCAATGATGCAAATCAATGATGATTATTATGAAGATCTTGATAAAGAAAAAACGTTAAAAATTTTAGATAAAATTTTAAAAGGTGAAACACCCAAGCCAGGCTCTTACAGGGGTAGAATAAATAATGAACCTGAAAATAATAGAAAAACACTTTTGGATTTAAAAAATGCTTAAAGATCAAGATAGAATTTTTCAAAACTTATACAATGATTTGGGATCAGATTTACCCTCATCACAAAAAAGGGGTGACTGGGCAAACACCAAAGAGCTAACTAACAAAGGTAGAGACTGGATAATAAATGAAATTAAGGACTCACAATTAAGAGGAAGAGGAGGTGCGGGTTTTCCAACAGGTTTGAAATGGTCGTTTGCTCCAAAAGAGGTTGGATCCAGACCTCATTATTTAGTTATAAATGGAGACGAGTCTGAACCAGGCACATGTAAGGATAGAGATATATTAAGATTTGAACCCCATAAACTTATAGAAGGTTGTTTAATAGCATCATACGCTATTCAAGCCCATGTCTGCTATATCTATATAAGAGGAGAATATTTTATTGACGGACAAAAACTACAAGCAGCAATAGATGATGCTTACAAAAAAAATTTACTTGGCAAAAATGCAGCTGGCACTGGATGGGATCTTGATATCTATATCCATTATGGAGCAGGAGCATACATATGTGGTGAAGAGACAGCTTTACTTGAGAGTATAGAGGGTAAAAAGGGTCAACCAAGACTTAAACCACCTTTTCCAGCATTAATAGGACTTTATGGATGCCCAACAATAATTAATAATGTTGAAACAATAGCGGTTGTTCCAACTATTCTTAGAAGAGGAGGTAAATGGTTCGCTTCTTTGGGTAGAGAAAAAAATACAGGCACTAAAATTTTTTGTATTTCCGGGAATGTTAATAATCCATGCAATGTTGAAGAAGAGATGAATATTTCACTTAAAGAATTAATTGAAGTACATGCTGGAGGTGTAATAGGTGGTTGGGATAATTTACAAGCTGTAATTCCTGGTGGATCATCTATGCCTTTAATACCGAAAGAAAAATGTGAAACATTGACTATGGATTTTGACTCATTAATGGCTGAAAAAAGTGGGCTAGGAACAGCTGGTGTTGTTGTTATAAATAAAGACCAAGATATCATCAAGTGCATGGCTAGAATCGCAAGATTTTATAAACATGAAAGTTGTGGTCAATGTACGCCTTGTAGAGAGGGGTCAGGTTGGATGTGGAGAATGTTAGAAAGAATGGCTAAAGGTGAAGCTTCTAAAGATGAAATTGACATGTTAAGCGATGTAACAAAACAAATTGAAGGACATACAATTTGTGCTTTTGGTGAAGGTTCATCATGGCCAGTGCAAGGCTTATTAAGGCACTTTAAGGATGAAATTAAAAAAAGAAATAAATTTGATCCGATTGTGAAGGATAATAAAAATATTCCTTATTTAGTAGATCAACATTTATTGGACAAAAATGCTTAAATTAAAAGTAAACGATATAGAAGTAGAAGTTGAGGAAGGTTTAACGGTCCTTCAAGCTTGTGAAAAAGCTGGGGTTGAAATTCCAAGATTTTGTTATCATGAAAAATTATCAATAGCGGGTAATTGTAGAATGTGTTTAGTTGAAATAGAAAAGTCACCTAAACCAATAGCTTCATGCGCAATGCCTGCTGCAGATGGCATGAATATTAAAACGAATACCCCTAAAATAGAAAAATCAAGAAAAGGTGTCATGGAATTTCTATTAGCAAATCATCCATTAGATTGTCCAGTTTGTGATCAAGGTGGTGAATGTGACTTACAAGATCAATCAATGTTTTACGGAATAGACAAATCAAGATTTAAAGAGAACAAAAGAGCTGTACCAGATAAAAATATGGGACCGTTAATTAAAACACAAATGACCAGATGCATTCATTGCACGAGATGTGTAAGATTTGCTACAGAAGTTGCAGGAGTGCCAGAATTAGGTGCTATAGGCAGAGGAGAAGATATGCAAATTACAACATATTTAGAACAATCAGTTCAATCAGAATTATCTGGAAATGTTATCGATTTATGTCCAGTTGGAGCATTAACTTCAAAACCTTATGTATTTGAGGCAAGACCGTGGGAATTAAAAAAAACAGAAACTATTGATGTGATGGATGCAGTTGGTTCAAATATTAGAGTTGATACTTACGATTGGGAAGTAAAAAGAGTTTTACCAATAATAAATGAAGATATTAATGAAGAATGGATATCTGACAAAACAAGATATGCTTGTGATGGTTTATTAAACCAAAGACTTGATACACCTTATATAAGATATAACAAAAAATTTGAAAAGGCTTCTTGGGATGAGGTTTATAAAATTATTAAATCAAAAATTGAAAATACAAATAAAGATAAAATATGTGGATTTGTGGGCGATCTTACAAATATGGAAACAAGTTTTATCTTTAAAGAATTTTTTGATAGAACGTTAAATACAGATAGATATGAGTCAAGAACAACCCAAAGTTTTATTGATAACTCTTTAAGAGAAAATTATTTATTTAATTCAACAATTAATGGAATAGAAGATACTGATTTAATTTTATTAGTTGGTACTAATCCAAGATTTGAAGCAACAATGGTTAATGCTAGGATTCGGAAAGCTTATTTAAAAAATAATACAAAAATAATATCTTTAAGTGATGTTGGTGACTTAACTTATCCATATGAAGTTTTAGATGGAAAAACTCAAACAATTAGAGATATTTTTGAAAATTCAAATGATTTTTCAAAAGTAATTAAAGATTCAGAAAAACCTATGATTATTATAGGAGAGTCTTTTTTAAATACCAAGTCAGCAAATTATTTGTTTAATATTATAAAAAAATTTTTGATTGAAAATAATAAAATGTCTGTTGAATGGAATTCATTTAATATATTATCAACAGATGCAGCAACAGTTGGTAACTTAGATCTAGATATAATTAATGAGAAAGAGAATTTATTAATAGATTTAAAGAATAATAAATTTGAATTAGTTTATCTTTTGGGTCAAGACAATCTAAATTTTAATAAGAAAGATGAATTTATAATTTATCAAGGTAGTCATGGAGATAAAGGTGCCGAAATTGCCGATGTAATTTTACCAGGTGCAGCATATACTGAGCAGACTGGTCATTTTACAAATTTAGAGGGAAAAGTTCAAAAAGCTTATAAGGCTTCATATCCACCAGGAAAAGCTAAAGAAGACTGGCAAATAATAAATGAATTAGCAGAAATGATGAATAATAGAAAACTTTTTAATGACAAGGATGAGCTTGAAAGTAGCATGTTTAATTTTTTAAATCTTAAAGTAAAAAAACAAAAATCATCTCTAACAAAAGAAATTAATCAAAATGATTTTGAAAATGAGTTTTTAAATATTAAATTTAAAGATTATTATTTCTCTAAAGTGATAGCGCGATCATCTAAAACTATGTTGGATTGTTACAATTCAAAACTCATAATTGAGCGCACAGGAACAGAGGGATAATTAATGGAATATTTTAATATAATTTTTCAGGAAGTTTATAAGATCTTGTTTCTTCTTGTTCCTGTTTTAGTCTCCGTAGCTATGATTGTATGGTTAGATAGAAGAGTTTGGGCTTTTGTTCAGAAAAGACAAGGTCCGAATGTTGTTGGTCCATTTGGATTATTGCAATCACTTGCTGATGCTTTAAAATATATTTTTAAAGAAATAATTATCCCTGCTAGTTCAAATAAAGTAATTTTCATTCTTGCTCCAATAATTACAATGACATTGGCTTTGATTGCGTGGGCTGTTATTCCATTCAGTGAAAGTCAGGTTTTAGCAAATATTAACGTCGGAATTTTATATATTTTTGCAGTTTCCTCTCTAGGTGTTTATGGAATCATTATGGGAGGCTGGGCATCGAATTCAAAATATCCTTTTTTAGGTGCAATAAGATCAGCAGCACAAATGGTATCGTATGAAGTTTCAATAGGTATCATTATTATTAATGTATTGCTCTGTGTGGGTTCATTAAATTTAAATGACATTGTGATCGCCCAAAAAAATATGTGGTTCATTATTCCATTATTTCCAATGTTTGTAATATTTTTTATTTCAGCCCTAGCCGAAACAAATAGACCTCCTTTTGATTTACCTGAGGCAGAAGCTGAATTAGTGGCTGGATACCAAACGGAATATTCAGGAATGATGTATGCTATGTTTTGGCTAGGTGAATATGCAAACATTCTATTAATGTGTGCTCTTGGATCAATTTTATTTTTAGGTGGATGGCTTTCTCCGATTGAATTATATCCATTTAATTTG
>VMHT01191407.1_pt1 | contig 15007 bp, 8 predicted proteins | sample 4693611 | NCBI WGS metagenome assembly VMHT01 (sample SAMN12280063, study PRJNA550983) | marine metagenome | isolation source: seawater sampled from same location over 5 years 0.02-0.2 micron viral filtrate | place: USA: collected off the coast of southern California halfway between the port... ... | reverse complement strand
AGAATATGAAGGGATTCGAGAACTCTGTACGCAGTGCGGAGAAGGGAAGGGCATTAGGATTAGGTGTCCTTGGATGGCACAGCCTGCTACAAAAAAGCGGAATATCTTTCGAGGGATTATTAGCGCAGTTCAAAACGCGAGAAATATTTTCAAAAATAAAGATTGAAACTGAAAGAGCTTCAAGAGCTTTAGCTGAAGTATATGGTGAACCGCTATGGTGTTCAGGAACAGGCTTTAGAAACACGCATTTAAGAGCTGTTGCGCCAACCGTGTCGAACTCAAAACTTTCTGGTAATGTTTCACCAGGAATTGAACCTTGGGCTGCTAACGTGTTCACGGAACAATCAGCTAAAGGAACGTTTATTAGAAGAAATAAAGAACTAGAAAAAGCATTAAGAAAAGTTGGAATCAATAATAAAGAAACTTGGGACAAAATTTTGGAAGATGGTGGATCCGTTCAAGGACTTAAACAACTTGATGGATGGCATTACGATCACGGAGGAAGACTTACTCAAGAAGGAGAAGGAGAATCTGTAAAGAACGTTTTTAAAACGTTTAAAGAGATTAATCAACTAGAGTTGGTTAGACAAGCAGGTATAAGACAGGATTATATAGATCAGTCTGTAAGTTTAAACTTAGCGTTCCCGTCTGAGGCACCACCAAGATGGTTGAACCAAGTGCATATTGAAGCATGGAAACGTGGAATTAAAACATTGTATTATGTACGAACAGAAAGCGTCTTACGCGGCGACATTGCTGCTGCGGCTATGGATCCTGATTGCTTGTCTTGTGACGGTTAGTTGCGAAGAAGAAGAGAATTATTGTATAATAACGTTGACTACAGTATGGGATGAGTCAACAAATACTTATGTCACAATAGAGGAATCTTATTGTGAATATTATTAATTAAATTTTATATTATGACACTTAAACAAAAAGTACAAAAATTAGAAGCTGAATTGCTTAGCGTTAAGCAAAAAGCAGCTAATGCTATTTTAGACACGAAAGACAATGTGTTCACCCAAAAAGAGCTTAAAAAAATTAGGTTCTTAGAAGCGTGGGCAATAATCGGGCCTATTGTAGGCTTAGGTATTGGTTTACTATTTTAAATAATTAAAAGGGATGACGCCGTAATTGGTATCATCCCTTTTTTTAATTAAACTTCTAAGTCATCTAAGTATGACATATTACCTAGTGTAGAATTTGGTGTTGCAGCCATTGCTTCAAAAAGACTTTTGTACTTTTTTGCGTTGCTTTCTGTTTCTACATTATTAGATTTTTGCTGGTCACTTACAATATTAGTTTCAGCATTTTCAGCATTATTTTTTTTGTAGTTTTCGTAATCTTTAGTATTAAATTCACCTTTGTTCATTTCAACTCCAGCTAAATTAGCAGCAAAGTTTTTTAGAAACTGTTTTCTACCAGCCCTTCTTTGCCCCTGTAATTCTTTGGCTTCATCTAAAGAAATACCTTTTCTGACTGCTAGATCAGCAGCTCTAAGGCTCCGTCTTCTATCTTGTTTTGACATTTCCTTTTTAGGGGCTTCAGAACCTTTTTGTTTTTTTAGTTCGCTTGTTTCTCCTCTAAGTTTTACTAATTTTTCTTTTCCAGAAACTTTAGGTTTTTCAAGGGCAGTAACTTTTTCTTTTTTCTTTTGCGAAGCAGTCTTTTGAGGAGTGGGTTTTTTAATATCATCTTTATTTAACCCCATTGTTGTTTTAATTCTTTCAACTTGCCTTCTCGATTGGGCCCTAGACTCTACATCTCTTCTCCTTTTGTCATTAGCTTCCCCAAAAGCTTTAGCTCTTGCAGATCTTTCTTTTTTAATCTTGTCTTTAGCGGCTTGGGCTTTTTTACCAGCTGCGGTTAATACGCCATATCTATCGTAACCTTTTTTGCCAATATTTTTTTTTCTATTAGCTATTTTTTCCTGCTTAGCTTTTTCTCTTTTAGCAGCTTCTTTACGTTTTTGTTCAAGTGTTGTGGCCATGATTATACTTTTATATTATTAGCGGACTTTTCCCAAGGTAATTTTTTATGTCCCTCAAGATAAGCAACTCCATTATAAACTATTTTTTTTCCTTGTAACCTAGGATAAGGTTTACCGTTCCAATAAACATTTTGATCATCATAATTTAGCTTACCAGATTTCATATCAGCTACATGCTTTTCTTCGTGAGCAATAACTTCTTTCTTTTTAGCAGGCGATAATCCCTTTTTTATTTCTATTGTTCCGTCTTTATGAGCTTTACCTAAAACACCATCTTCTAATTTTTTAAACGGGTTACCAAAAGTTCCTTGGTCTTCTTTTCTTTTTGTTTTTCTTTTTTTCTTTTTAAAAGGCAATTTACTTTTTTTCCTAAAGGCTTTACGTAATATTTCTTCAGCAGTTTTTATTTTACTTGAGCTGCTTTTAATACCAACATGCCATTTGCTATAACCTAAAGCTAAAGCAATAGATTGCCACATTTCTAAATCTTGATCTGTAGCTGTTTTTAAGTTATTCATTTTACGAATAGCTCTATCAGCGGGAACATTTGTTAAAGCGGAAATAATTTTACCCCCTGCCTCAGCAGCTGGATTATCAATCGCAATTCCTTTTTCTTTCATTTCTTCTCTAGTCTGCTTGTAAGTAAAAGATCTACCGGCAGATTGAAGCTTCCTCAATTTAGAATTTATAGGCGGGGACAATGTTGTAAGCTCTAAAGCTACATCAGTATAATCAGGTCTACCACTTTTGTACTCTTCAATGGTTTTCATAACTAAATTTTTAGCTGTAGCAACAACTGCTCCCCCAACTCCAATCCCTCTTAATAAAGAATCGGCAATGCCGTTACCCATTCTAAAATATCTGTCTTTTTCTTCGTCATCGTCATCATCAGAAAATAACATTGCAAACATTGCTTGTTGTAAAAATGTAAATATTAAATTTTGAACAGCTCCATAGTATAATATTTTAGACGTGTTAGTTTTCCAATCACCTCTTCCATTAACAAGGTCTAAGGCGGCCTTTTTCATTAACCTACCGTATTGCATAGGCGTGTTGGCAAAAGCTAGTATAACGCGCCCTAATGGACTCGCTTGCTGCATTGAAACTCTATCTGGTCTTGATGACTGCTGAGACTCTTCTGTTATTTCTTTAAAATCTAAAAAAGCTTTTTCTTTAGCTTCTTTTTCACTAAGCCCCTCTTTTAAATACGTGTTAATTCTATTTCTATAAAATGAAGTGCCGCCAATACTAATAGCAAAACTATCCGCCATTTGTGTTGGTAAAAAACCTTTTTTAAGAATAGCAGAAAGAGCAGCTCTAACTTTGTTATCTGCAGTTGACGCCATCCTCGCAATTTCATCTGCGTTAACGTCTGTTTTTAATCCTGATCTTCTTTGTTTTAAAAAGTCTGAATTAAATATTTCCGCAAAGTCGTTCCAAAATTGTTTTTGATTTGCAAAAGCCGCTGCGGCTTTAACTGGATTATTATCTGACCAGTTTAAATAGTTAACCGATGATATAGTTTGTAACAACGCTGATCTTGTATTAAAGAACATTATTGTACCCACAGAATCATTAATCCAGTTCATAAACTGATTAGTTAATTTGTTAGAACCAGACGGTCTATTACGGCCAGTCTTCATCCTGTAAAGCATATCTTGCAAAGCTTCAACATAAGCGTTACCATATAGCGCTTTAAGCTTGTTTAGATTGTCTTTGCTATACACAACGTCAACATTATCTTGCCACTCTTGTAGATATTCTTTTCTACTAACAGTATTTGTATAATTTACTAAATCAGTTGTTATAGTTCCAGCAAGCCAATCACCTTGAGGGCTTGGATATTTTCCAGTACCTACAATATTATTAACTTGTGTTGCAAAGTCTAAAAGCTCGGGTGTACTCTCAACGTGCTTTACCAGCTCAGAAACATCTTTTTTAGCTAATGTATCCGGCACAGTGTTCTGTTGATCCCACAGATAAACCCTTACCGCTTCTTCGTTAGAAAATCCTCTTACAGATTCTTTTTTAAGATTAGCTGGAGTTTTCTTTATTTGCTTTTTAAGATCGGCCCATTGTTGCATAGCTAACTGTTTGGCTGCTTCAAAGTTTCTATAGCCCGTAGCATAAGGGTTTAATATATTATCCTTATACCATTGCATGTTTTTATCACCCTCAGCGCCTTTGCCTAAAGTGGGATATATTAATCCTACAAAGTCTTCAGCGGAATACGGTATAAAAAACTTAAACTTACCTTTTTTAGCACCTAACTTGGTTGCTCTATCTTCAGAATATCTTGCATCTGCCTTAACACCTTTCACTCTTTCAAGCATTGCATTAAAATCAGCATCAAGACTTTTGCTGGATTTACGCTCAGATTGTTGCTTTTCAACATTAAACGTTGCCGCATTAACTATTGTTCCATTAACTATAGACTCGAACTCAACATTAAACTCGTTGGCCATTTCAGGATTAAAGTATCTTAAAAAAGCTGTTTTATCAAAATTCCAATAAAACGGCATATGAGCCTTGTAAAATTTATTAACTACATCATCGTAAGATTTAGGAAGATAAGTTATCCTATAATTAGACATCATATCGCTAAAGCTAGTTTTGTCTTCCTTAGATAATATACGGTCTAAAGCCGCTAAGTTAACACTAAGGGCCGGAATCATATGTTCAAGCGTATATTTTTCATTTTGAAAACGCTTGGTGGGTATATGCTCTAATATAGCCGAAGTTCTTGTTAACCCAAGTGGGTTGTTATTTGTAGCCATTAATATAGCCACAACTTCGTTTAGGCCAATGTCCTTATTCTGCCATGCTTTTCTTAATTCGTTTATTAATTTTAAAAACGCTTTATTATTATCAAGTGTATCTTTTCTAATTTCAGAAAGCTGTTTAGAAGAGTACATAGAGCTTGGGGCCGGGGGCTTGCTAGTGTTGCTAGAATAATTGTCTTTTTCTCTTTTAGCTTTTTCTTTGCCAAAAACTTCATTTTTCCAATTAGTTACATCTTCAGCATTATTAAAAAACCCAAATCTGTTTGTAGCGTCTTTTTTATTAGAAGGATTAAAAACTAATTTTCCATTTTTGATTACCAAGTCTCCTTTGCCTATTTTTGAAGGAGCTTTCATGCCTCTTTCTAAGTATCTTTCAAAAAAATCCTTTCCTAGAGGTTTAATAATTTTAGCTAAAGACTTCCTAGCACTATTTACAAAAGTTGGATTTGACAAGTTTATGTCTAAATCAAGCCCTGTTAAAGCTTTTACCGCTAGCTTATAACTATCGTTCTCTAATTCACTTAATATTTTATCTTTTAAAAATGCAGCTAATTCATATTTTTTACCTTCATATTCAAATGTAGGTTCTGCTACAGTTTTTAAATCTTTATATAATTCATCAAAGTCTTTCACAAGCACATCAAACCTTCGTGTGCCGGCTTTATCACCAAAACTTACCTTAAAAGTGTCGTCTATGCCTAGAGCTGATAATGCATTTGCCATGTTGTTTTGATGATTAGATAAAAGTTTATTTGTAAATTGCTTATCTAAAACGTCTTTTAACTCAGCAAAAGCTTCCGGGCTTTTTATATTTAAATCTTTTAAAGATTTACTAAACTTAATACCTGTTTTAGCTTCAAATTCAGCAACAGCGTCAGGGTCCTCTTTAATAAATTTTTGCTTACGGTCACTCATTATTTCTTTTACAATAGCATTAGCTAAAGATCTATTCTTTCTATTTGATATAGCCTGCTTATTGTCTAAGTCTTTTCCTTGAAAATAATCTACAACCTCTTGTTTAGAAGGAAACTGTTCGTTCCACCCTTGAAGTATTTCTTTGCCCCTTCCCTCAGGAATTTTATTTACATTCGTGTTTTTAAGATATACAGCAGCTATTTCCTTCCAATTTTTATCTAAAAAGCTATTGAAAGTTTCGTTGTTTTTAGCTGTTTTTAAAAATTCTTTCTTTAAATCTTTTTCTAATTGTTGATTAAACACTTCGCTAAGAGCTTTATCCCTTGCTCTAACCTTTTGGCTGGGTGTCATGTCTTTACCAACAATTGCGTTTTCAGCTTTAATAATAGCTCGTTGCATTGTTTGATCACCTTTGTCTAAAATAGATTTAGACACACCTATGGCATCAACTAATTTTTTAGTGTTAGCTGTTATTTCAACTTCGTCTGCCGCAATTCCTTTTGCTTCTGTAACATCTGTTTTTATTCCTGTACCGCCAAATTCCTGTACAGACTCTATTCCTAAATTTTTAGCTAATCTATTAGATCTTTGAAATGCTCTTATTGTTGTAAAAGTATCAATGTCTTGTTTAGCTGGGTTGTACTCTGTGCTGATTATAGTTGCTAATTCAGAAATCATTGCATCTTTATAATCATTTCGAGAAACGTCTCTCTTGGCGTCTTCAGGTATAGGATCGTAAAGCTTTTTAGTTAATGACTCTACAATTGGTGCTACCTCTTGACCAAACTCGGATTTTGTAAATTCAAAAGTTTCTTGGCCTTGAGGCGTTTTAGATAATCCCTGACCAATTAACGTTTCAGGGTCATTACCATACTTTTCTAAAAGTGCTTTTAAATTAGACTTAGAAGCTTTTCTAACTTCACTTGCTGCTTTTTCTATTTTGCTAGTAGGTTTAATATCAACCTCAATGCCTTCTTTAGCAGCGTCAATCATTGCCTGTCTAACACCCCCTTTTGAAATGTCTTTATTATAATCTCTTATAAAATTATAAACATCTTTACCGGTTTTAAACTTTCTTTTATATCCTATTTTGACAATCCTCCCGTTTATCTTCAATGCAATGCTAGCGTCAAATATCCTTCTAAGTACACTTCCTACTTTAGTAAATAAATTATCATTAAATTTTATATCTCCAGTAGCAGTAGCGTCAGAAAATAAGGTAAGCACTTCTTCGCCTTTGACAGCAGAGCTTTCATCTTTATATAGCTCCAGTCTTTTTTTGAATACAGAATTTTCTACTTGATCTGCATTTATTTTGTTTATTTCGCCTTCCAATAATCCGCCTAATTTTACAGCATAACCAGGGTTGTCCTTTAACGTTTTGTAAAGTATACCATGTAAAAGTTCGTGAGCGGCCACATTAATGGCTCCTGTTTTTTTAGCTAATTCTTTGTTAATAATTATTTCTTGACTGCCGTCTGGGTTCTGGTATATAGTGCCATCTTCAGTTTTAGCTATAATTTTTGAGGCTTTAGTCTTTCTTTTATCTTTAGACAATAAATAAGATTCAACCTCATCCATCGTCTCAAAAGCCTTAAAAGTAACATTGTCAAGTTTAGCCGCTTCTTTTTCTGCGGTAGCAACATTTGTTTCTAGACTTTCGTCTGCTCTAGCAATAGCCTTTGTTTTAATATCTAAAAGAGTTTTTCTTTCAGCGTTTAATTTAGCATTCAAATCATCTAAAAGCAAAGTTTCTTCGTCTGAAGAAATAGTACCGTCCGCTCCTTTTTGTTGAGTTTCTTTATATTTTTTAGAAAGATTTTCAACTTTGTTGTAAATTTTAGAAGAACGATATAGTTCATTTTCAGTCATATTATTTACAACCTTATTGTGCTCAAGTACAAGATCAGTTATTTGTGATTGCTTTTCTTTAATTTTTTTATCAATAACCTTTCGAACTTCTTTATTTTTTGTTTTAGTTCTTTTCTTTGTTAAATCAGCTATTTGTTGTAAATTAGAATCAATAAAGCTTTGCTCCTCTGTAGATCTCATTACAGAAGAAGCATTTAATACATCTTGTTTATCAGCCAATACGTTTTTGCCTGAGCCACCAAGAACACCACCACCAACAGCGCCTTGTAAAAAAGATTCTAAGCCTTGTCTGCTAGTAAGCATATCAACAAAAGCTTCACCAGAATCTTCATCTTTAGCCTCCGCTATATTAGCGGCTTCTAGACCAGTTTGTACCCATTCAGTTGCGCCTTCTTGTAAGCCTGATATTAATATGGCAGATGCTGTTTTATTAGCACCTAATTGTACGGCCCTATTTAAAGCCCATTTATTAGCTCCTTTTAAAGGCAATTTTTCAAGAATACCTCCTATTACACCAATTGTAGCGGGTACTAATACTTCGTCCTCGTCGTCTTGTACTAAGTCTGAAATAGTTTTACCCTTCTCTTCAGCAAGAGCTTCGTTATAGTCAATATATGCGCGGCCTATCATATCGGGTATTAAACCCCCTCCAGCTGTTAATGTGTTTATAGCTAAAGAAGAGCCTATGGATGTTATACCATTTACAATACCCGCAGCAATTTCACCTGCGTCACCTTCAGCAAAACCTTTTGTTATTTCGCCAGTTGATTGCATTTCAGCCTCTTGTAGTTTAACTTGTTGAATGGCTTCGTCTAAATCTTTATCAGATAAACCTTCTTTAAAAAATTCAGGTATGCTTTCATTTGCTACAAAAGAATCGATAGCTTCATCGCCAAACAAGCCTCTAAATATTTTATTACTAGATATAACCAAGTTAGGAACAAATTGTTGGAACTGGTCAGCCATATTGCCAACACTGTTTAACATTTTGTCTGTAGAAGACAGCTCTTTAAACTTACCTGTTTCAGGATCTACTTCTCTTTTGGCCGCAGTTTCTGCTATTTTATTTTCTAACTCAATAGTTTGCCTAAGCTCCCGCTGTTCGTAAGTTTCTTCACGATCATCATCAGCCCCAAACACTTGTTCAAAAAATCCTTTAGCAGGGTCTTGTGATTCCAAAGAACCATCTGCCGACTGCAATCCCATATCTAGAGTGTTTGAGCCCACTGCAGCTGCAGTCGTTTGTGGAGCAGGCTCTTGCTTTCCCTCGCCTTCTAATAACTCAGCGCTTGGATATGCTTTTAAAAAATCTTGAACTTTATCTTCAGGTAAATTATAGATATTATCGTTTACTTTATATCTAGGCATAATTATTCCATGTATTGATTAAAATTGGTATTTGCTAAATTTTCGTTTAATTGAAAATTAGCTTGGTTGGTTGCAGCTGAAACCCCTTTAACTGGTTGTAAACCTTGTGCTTGTCTTATTAAATTTTGTATGTCTTCAGGGCTAGTATTAAAAGGAATATAAATACCTCGTGCGCTGCCCGCTAAATTACTAGGGTTTTGAACGAATATGCCTTGTGGCTTTCCTTTTATTATTTGTTCGTCTATTGCACCATCAGCTGTTACACTAGCTGGAATAACAGTATCATCTGCCAGCTTAACCTTTTGAGTTGTTAGCCCTATTCGGCTAAGGTCTGCTTGCCATTGCCCTAATAATCCACCGAAGTTTTCTATTGCTCCGGAATCATTTTTAAACTTATTCATATCTTGATTCCAAACAGCAGCAACAGGATCATTAAAAGCCCTAACAGTTTCTTGTTGGTTTCTTTTAAACTCAAGATTCATAGCAGCTTGTTTTTGGTGTTGGTAATATTGATCTTGCTTACGACGTTTTTCGTTGTTTACAGCAACTTGGTTGACACCATACATTGAGCGAGACTTATCTAGCCAAAGCCCTTCTAAAACTTCTTCTGCTCTATTGCCTATAAAATTACCTTTATCATCTTCAACAGGCTCATTAGTAAGAGCATCAGCTTCTTCTCTAGTATATCCAAAATGATCAACTAATAAAGACGCAACCTTTTGATCTTTATTTCCAGGTGCTGATTTTATTAAGTTATCTAAAGCTGTTTGAGATATTTCGCTAGCAGAAACTCCCAATGTGCCGTCTTCCCCCGCTGGCGCTTGATCAAAAGATAATACATTCCCGTCTGACCCAGTATTTATTTTAATCGCTTCTTTTATTAAGGAATCAACATCTTCTTTTTTCTGTAGCTTTTTAGACAAATTTTGAAATTCACTAGCGGAAACCCTGTAAGGTTCTCCTTGTACGGTTTTACCAACCCATACTTGTTGCCCGTCTACATTTTGCCACGCACCTTCAGGTGAGCCATTAAGCATGTCTTCAGCCATGGCCATAAGCCCTTCAGAGTTATACGTAGATAAAGAGTTATCTATTTTACCTGTTTGGTATGCGCTTAAAAAATCATTAACACCTGTTTTTACATTTTTCAACGCACCTACTTGGGTTTTTAATTTAGCCATTTCAATGGCATATGCATCATAATCTCCGGTTCTTTTTAATTCTTTGTTTAAATAACCCGCATAATCCGCAATTTGCCTGCTGCTGGATGTTAGCATTTCATTGTAATCAGTGGATGCAGTATCCCCCATTACATTTAAATCATCTAAATCTTTTGCTTTTTGCTGGGCATATGAATAATTTAGTATTTCAGACTTTCGTCTATTAGCAGCTCTTTCTTCGGCCTCTTTGCGCTTTTTTCTACCTTCTTCAAAAGAAGCATCAACACTTTGCCCAACCATCTGTTGAACCGCTGCACTGCCAGGTGCGTATTTAAACGCGTCTTTATATTTTTCGTATGTATTCATATTATCCCCCCATTTTTTGTGCAAAAGCTCCAAGCTTAGTTCCGCCTCCTATAGCGCCACCAGATAAAGCAGCAAATCCAGCATCTGCAATTCCAGCAATACCACCAATAAGGTCACTTTTAGCCTGTGCTCTTGCTTGATCAGCAGCCTGCTTTCTTGCTAATGCTCTGTCTGTTTTGTTTGTTAAGTTTTGAAGTTGAAGATTTTGATTTTTTAAATCAAACTCTCTTTTAGTAGCTTCAACATTAAAAGCTGCCTGCGATTGCTGATTTGATGCTTTAGCTCCAAACTGTAACGCTTGATTTTGTGCCCCTAAATTAGATAAACCAAATCGGTTTTGGGCATCTACGTTTGACATTGCAAATTGATTTTGTGAGCCAACATTAAATTGAGACATTTGGTTAGCAGCACCAAATTCACTTAAAGCAAATTGGTTTGCTGCACCAGCGCTAAATTGGGCTGCTTGGTTTTGAGCGCCAGCAGTAAACTGTTTAGCTTGGTTTTGAGCACCTACATTAAACTGCTGTTGTCCTAGATCAAACTGGGAAGCTAAATTTTCTTGAGATAATTGAGATCTTTGCAATTCAGATTCGCCTTGTGCTCTAAGCATTTCGTTTTGTTTAACTTGCTTGTCAATATCTGCAGAAATACCCGCTTTTGATTTTGCGGCAGCTGCAGCTAAAGCTGTAGCACCACCACCGCCGGTTCCCGCTTGTGCAGCTAGGTCTTGTGAAGCCGCCAATGACTGGTCAGCTTCTTGTGCCGCTAAATCGCTGCCAGCTGTTGAAACCTGTAAGTTGCGCATTGTATTCGTTAAACCTGCGTCAGCCCCTCTTTGTAATCCCGCTACACCTGTTTGCGATGCGCTGTAGCCAGTTGCATCATAACCCTGCGCTTCGCCTAATTGAGCCAATTCAGCTTGAGCAGCGGGGCCCAGCTGAGCTGCTTGGCCCTGGGCGGCATCATAGCCACCAAACTGAGGACCTTGTAAGCCTTCATATACATTTTTAAATCTAAACTTGTCTTGCGCCGCCTGAGCCGCCTTCAAACCTGCGTTAGCCCGTCTTTGCTCGCGCCTTCTTTTCCCGCCCCCAAATAAAGAGGAAACTCCTTTAACTATACTTCCCATTAGTATTTTAATATTAATTCGTAAGATGGTGATTCATCGACATAGTAGTCTGCATTTTTATATTTATTTAATAGTAATCCTGGTTTAGCCCAGGCAAAAGAATATTTAAACCCCATTGCTTTAGCCTGATCAGTTGTGTGATCTATTAAAAGCTGCAATGCATCACTTCTGTCTTTATCTTTGTATAATTTATCGCTAATAACAACAGCTGGAATTGCAGTTTTACTATTTGTTTTCCATAGCCACATAGCAGCTACTGGTTTTTCTTTATAAACCATAAAACCCCCTAACCCATTTTTGGGAAGAAAATCTCTTGGAAAACCTTCTTGATTATATTGTTTATACCACTGCGGTATAATATCCCAATCTGATTCAATTAAATTTCTAATTTGTAATTTCATATTATTGACTTGAATATACTGCTTCTGAATTAACAGCAAACAGTTCAGCTTTGTTAATTGATTTATCTACCGGCAACTTTAAACGAGTACGCATAAATGTACCTTTTGTTCCCGACACAAGCTTAGTTGCATCTGCTACAACAGCGCCAGATGAAACTTTATATGTTGTTTCTTCTGACACTATTGGTGCAAAATATTTACCTTCTTTTTCCTCAAAAGGAAATTTAATTATTGTACTCATTAAGCGCTTTGTGTTATATTTATTGTTTGCTGAGCTACAGCCGTTCCGGTAACTCTTGAATTCCCATATGCAGATATAATAATAGCAGCTGTTCTTGATGAGCCAGTCCCATTATCATCCGCGTTTATAGTAAAAGGATAGTTAGAACCAACAAAGTCAATTCCATCGGGATCAACAACTTTTGTTCCGGCCGACCCGTTTAACAACACCCAAGGTTGGTTGGCTGATATTTGTATTGGTATTGTAGCGCCGTTAGAATTAGTTATACTTGTATTCGTATTGCCTGATGCAACAAAAGATATTGAAGATACGTATGTACCAACCGACGCAGTAACTTCTCCAGAGCCTGTTATAGTTGAGGTTGCTGTTAAATTAGTAGCAGTAGGTGGTATTACAATAACTTTTTCTAAATACTCCTGTGATGTGCTATCTAATGTTGTAGTAGATATAGAATAACCAGGAACGTTATAAGCAAGGCTATATGAGCTAGGCAGTAAAACTTTATCTGTACCACTTGCTGTCCACCTAAGCGCCGCTGTTCTAGTTGTATTAGCACTATAAGGGCTATTACTATATGCGTTACCCGCAGATGTTCCCGCAGGCGTTGTTAATGCACCACTAGCTGGCACTGCCCATGTTATAAGCGGCAATGTTGTTGCCACCCCGCTAACTCCTAGCGAATTATTTGTTGCCGTTGTAGGCACAAGGAGTGGAAATGTTGTTGTAATATTACCATTATTATACCCCAAAATAAAATCAGTAACATTAGCGCCATTACCCATACCACTGTGATTACTACAATAATAATATAAAGTAGGCGTGGTAGCAGATACAACTATTTGTGTATATGCACCAGCAGAACCAGGCGTACCGTTATAGGTTACCCCTGTTGTGTATTCAGTCCCGCTACCGTGAGTGCCATCAGATGTTGTGCTAAATTTTAAAGGGTGCCCTGCATTAGAGCTGTTGCTTTGATCAAATATATATGTTTTGCCTTTTGTTAAAACTAGTATAGGCTGCCTTATGGCATCAATACTATTTGAAGCATCGTCTATAGCATATTTATTTGAGCCATAATTTCTAACTAAAACATTTTTAGTTATAGTAGATGCAGGTATAGCCTGAAGCGTTGTTAAACTGCTTGTATTAGCTACTATATTGCCCGGATCTATATAATGCGTAGAAATTGGCGATACTGTTAAAACTAAATTATTTGCTCCAGATGTTGTATATGTAGCAAGAGCTGGGCTAACAGCACCGTTGGAAACAGCATCCCCAACACTTACCGTTAATAAACTAATTTCAAATATTAGCGAAGCACCAGTACCTGATATTGCTATAGATTTTGTTTCATTTGAAGCTCCTGCCGTTGCGGTAATTAAAAATACTAAATTACCATCTGTAATAGCCGAAGGGTTTTGTATTGTAACATTACTGCCAGTTAAAACAACATCAGTAATACTATTAAATTCAAAATCAGCATTTTTAGGCTTAGCTTTAATAATCCATTGAGCAGACTCGCCATTTTTAGCATATACGGACTGCTCACCGGTCACTACACTATTATTAGCAGCACCTGTAAGCTGTAAAGTTAATAAGCTAAAATTTTCTAAAGCGGGCTCACTGCCCACAGAGGAAATATCTGTTTGCATAAAATCTAATTCCCATCCACTTGATCCTTCATAACTTATATTATTAAAAGTTTTTATTGTAGAAGGATTATCATTAAGTATAGGCTCTATATAAGATTCAGCAGCAGATTCCCCGTAAAAAGTATTTCTATTTACATTTTCACTGTTGTGTTTCCACAACTTGCCATTTTTAAAAGTATAATATATATTATTTAAACTTAAGCCACCTTCTTGCTCAAATGATTTAAAACTTGTCCATCCTTGACTTCCTTCGTCAAAACTTATAGTAAAGTAACCATTTGCTGCAGTAGCAACGTTAGTGTCTTTAAAGCCGCTAAAACCTTTACCTATTAAAGTTAAATTATATAGGTTGTTGTATTCATCATAAGAACCGATAACTTCATCTGACTTAGCTAAAGCATCTCTAAAAAAATCACTCATCCCATTTTGTGATATTTCAACTAATCCATTTTGCGATAATCTCATCACACTGCCCCTGCTTTTGTCAGTAAAGTATTTTGCATACCCATAATATGCAAAGGAAATAGGATCTTTTGACATCCCAAATTCGCCTGCATATGGTGCAATTGTGCCTAAAAACTGAGTGTTTGTGGTTACAGGTATTGCACCACCTTCGGCTGAGTATATAAAGTCCTTATTAACTGGTGATCTTGAAATTTTATCTTCTTGAAATACAACTATTTGTGTATCATCAGCAAAAAGTTTTTGTATTGATCCGTCTTGAGGATCTAAAGATATTGTCAAACCACCTTCTGCCTCATTAAATTGGTTTATATAATTTATATTTGTTCTTGAATTAAATAAACCGCTTGAATGGATTAAAGTGTTAAATCTTCTTTCTTCTGCAAAATTTTCTTTTACAACATAGGCTCTAACGCCAACATCAAAAGATTTTTCATTAAATCCAGCTCTTAATCTATTTATTTAAATATGTGCACCTGAACTAAAAGTTAATAGATAACAATTATAAAATTGAATGTCTATTGCAGTAGTTGTAAGAGCCGATATTAACCCGCCTGTTGATGTTTCAAAAAATATATCTAAATCTGACTCAAAGGGCTCTGTTTCAAAAACACATATACCCGACGTAACTGCATCTGTAGGAACATTAGCTGTTCCAGCAGGGTTGT
>VMHT01138859.1_pt1 | contig 15007 bp, 17 predicted proteins | sample 4693611 | NCBI WGS metagenome assembly VMHT01 (sample SAMN12280063, study PRJNA550983) | marine metagenome | isolation source: seawater sampled from same location over 5 years 0.02-0.2 micron viral filtrate | place: USA: collected off the coast of southern California halfway between the port... ... | reverse complement strand
TAGATCCTCCTCACATAGGGGACTTTTACACAAATTATGTAAATCACTCTTATATTACGTTTTTTTTTAAACAATTACGTTTTTTTATCTTTTTAGATTTCATATTTTTATGAATGCTTTTATAAATGATCCATCAGATATATATTGATCTAGGACGAGGACAACTGAGAGAAATACCCCAGTTCAATTGGCCATTTGAGAAAACAAAAATCTATTGTAATAAAAACAATATAGATCATACTCTTTGGGGTAAAGAACAAATAGAAGATCTTCTAAATGATTACCCAGAATATAAACAACTCTACGAGGATTTTAGATACGATATACAAAGAATAGATTTTGCTAGATTATTGATTTTATACGATAAAGGAGGTCTTTATCTGGATTTAGATATTCAACCATTTGAAGGAGAAAAAATAGATTATATCTTTGAAAAACCCTTTGTGATTGCTAGATGGAACAACAGTCATCTCCCTTATAATGCGATTATTGCTTGTCAAAAAGGTAATCCTCTAATGTTAAAATGTATTGAAGAAGTTAAAAGATCTTTTTATGAAAAAAGTGAAATGAATATCTATCATACACGGAAAGCAAGGTTCGTGTTTCAGACGACGGGTCACTATGCATTACATAGGGTTTTAAAGAAGGTTGTTGAATATGAACCTATTGTCTCCGTATATAATAGTGTTAAAAATATATGTGAATGTTGTCCCAAAGGACAGGCAAAATTCTTTGATGGATCAGCATCCATTTGGTATAATGAAGAATTCAAAAAGGGTGGAGTTTAAATTTGATAATTTTTATTATTTATTAATATATAATTATGAAGTTTTATCAAGATAAGAATGGTTCAATCAATTGTTTTTACAGAGGGAGACTTGTTGTCTCAGTTGGTCTTGATGATATCAGAACATTTGATTATTACAAATATGCTGCTGAAAGACTTCTTATTGAAGGGATGCAAAACGGACACAAAATTACAGATCTAAAAGAACAATTTATGAAATTTATTAAAAAAATTAGATACGAAGAAATTATAAAGAAAAAGATAACTCGTGAAGATAGAGAATCTATTTTACTCCCATTTCTAATGCTCTGCCGTTTGAAAGAGATTGATCCTGATGGTATCAAAGAAGGTCTTCTAATTATGCCAAAGAAGAAAAACCCTCGGCATCAACATTAACAACTAAATCATCCTCAGGCACAGCATGACCTTCTTCTTCTGAAAGATCAACTTCTTCTTCACTATCTGAAACATAACCCTCAGGAAACTTTTTTCTTATTTTTTTACCTTTTTTTGTTGAAGGATCATCTTTGGGTGGTACATATTCTTCATCTGAACTATCATCAAGCATTAAACTGAGAACATAATCAGCAAGATCTTTTTCGCCTGCCTTCAGTAGCAAATCCCCAATGAGAGCAAGTTTATCCAAATCCATTTTGTATTATTGAATATTTTTTTATAAAAGATTTAAATTTAAATTATTGAAAAATATCTTTTGTATATTTTATTTCTTCTAATCCACTTTGAGGATCTTCTAATTCTTCTGCTGTTTGTTGATCACTTTTTAATTTACTCTGAAGAAGAGTATCAACTAAATTTAGATCGGCACTCACCTGTTGATCTATTTTGAAAATGACTGCTGAATCTAAATCAGCACGAGCAAATGTCCCATCCGGTTCGTGAATACTACACCTGATCCTTGTAATCACTCTATCAATTGTATTTGTAAAAGTAATCTGACTAGCAAATCCATTCAAAAAATCAGCATAGGGATTGGCTTTGTTTGTGATTGCAACGATAGGCATCGTGATACCACTTGTAGAACCACCAAGAACCCTATTTTGTTCATGAATAATATCAGAACGAATTGTGTAATAAGGTCTTAGAGTTTTTGTAGGTAATCTTTTCGCAGTTATATTCACAGATCCCGGATTTTTAATTGTGATTGCAGGTGTGATGTATCTCCCAAGAGGTGTGAATCCTGCTCCAAAGGGTGCCGATGCGACTGTATTTGTTGCGACCATAAGGTCTGCTGTCACAGGATTTTGTAAATATTGAAATACATCTGCCTCAGGGATATCAGCATTTGTTGTGATTATATTTACATTATTAAGATCACCATTTGCTCCATGTGCTTTTAATCTGACTTGTCGCGATGATGTTGTATTTGGATTATGAAATTGTTCATAACGATAACCCATCGTGCCAACTAAACTCTGATCCCAAAAATTTTCAGGCACAATCCAATCTTCAATAAAAACACCACTATTCGCATCCATAATCTTGTATGGTTCAATACCAACATTATGTGAAACATAAGTATTCACAGAACCACCAGTAGCACTACCTGAAAAAGAATCTATATAAGGTATCAGTTCAGGACAATAGTTTGTTCTAAGAGGTCTTTTATTGATTTTATAACAATCAGTTGCTGCTTCAGGATTATCAGGTGCTCCTGCAGTTCTTGTGAAACCTGCTGAACCTTCATTACCAACTACTTCTGCCTGATGTAAATTTCTAATCTGAAATCTTTGTTGATCTACATCATAATTGACTATAGGTTTATCAGCACCTAAATAATAACCGAATTGATATTTATCTAAAAAATAACGCTTGCCTCCAGTTGCTTGACCAAAACGATATTCTCTGTTATAGACTGCTTGACCACCCGGAGCATAAGACTGTCCTAAATAATCGGCATTACCATTCAATAACATCATCGCTAAACATCCATATGAAGTGAAATGATAATCAAATCCAAAACGACGACCACCAGTCCCTAATTCAGAAGCACTAGTCAGAGAATTGAGTTGAAAAAAGTGGTCAGGGATCTTATTACCAGTTTGTTGAAATTGAAATCCAATAGCAAAATAAGGACTTGTACCAATAATACTTGGAGTCCTTAAAATTTTACGAGCAAAACCTCTAACTAATTGATTGTAATCAGGTTTCATTTGTCCCGCGGTACTAGTCCCATAAAATGTCGCGTAATCAACATCTTCAGCAGTTAAATTCACAGTATCAGGATTATAATCTACAAAGATCGGAAATGAAGTCTGTGAAGCACTCACAGCAGAATTGTATAAATCATAACCTAATGAATCGGGACCTGTTCTTTGATCTCTAATATTCGCACCGAAATCAGACGGATTTATTAAAGAAGAGGGAAAATTGCCTTCATCATATAAATTCATGTGGAAAAATCTTGTTCTTTCGGATGAAACAGTAATACCATTTTGAACATAATCACCATGAGCATCACCCCATAGTTCAGGGTAGGTTGATTGTGCTTTGAAAAAATTTTCAAATAATGTTAGATTTTCTTCAGTAAATTCAATATCAGTACAAAAGACCTTTTCATTAAGATCATGTGATGATGTTGTATTTAAGAAAAAACCAACTGAAGCATTCAGTTTTTTGCCTTCAACATATAATTCAGGTCTTTTTAATAGAATATGCTGATAATTAGATAACCAGTGATAACTGTCAGTCGCATTACCTGTCCCATTTGCTAGGAACCACTGATCAAATGTATCTTTATTAAAATTGTGTGCAGTCGCACAATTATAAAGTTTATACATCGGAGATTCTGTTTTGAAACTAAAAGGTTCATTTCTAAAAACTGTCGCTGATCCATTTTGTGTTTCATATTCAAAGAATTCTAAATCTGATCTTTCATTTAATTCTTGTGTTAATTGATCTGCTAAATCCGATGGTGAATTATAACCCGCATTTGCTTTCACAGATATTAAATTCTTTACTTGAATATATTCACCAAAGGTTGCTGGATCACGAAGACCTTCTGCTTCTGAAGCACTCAACCCTGAGGTAGTTTCGGGAGGTAAAAAGGTTCTTTGGGCAGAGGAAGGCAATTTAAATGTAAATTGATTATGTGTATTTGTACTTACTGAAGCATTCATATTCATAGTGATATCAGAACCATTAATTGATGCGATCTGAGCATAGGGAAAACCGGTTGGAAATGGAGTGTCTGGAGATTGTCCCAGGATGTCCATGCCTACTAAAAGATTATTTGTTGATGCTCCATGAGTGACTCTAATTATTGGAGATCCGTTTGTTGTTTTACCTGTTAGAGTCACTGAAGGACTTGATGGTAATCCATAAAATGTTTGGGTTCGGGTGAATAAAGTAAATCTAGATCCATCATTTCTACCATCAATTCTGTGATTACCATGTGCTATACCCGTGCGATATGGCCAATATTTGGTTGAAATATCTGCCGCACATCTATTTGAAGCATTTGGGGGATTATCTGTTTGCCCTGTATCATTACCAGCAGCGACTGTCCCACCATCACGACGACTATAAAATCTCCAAAAAGAAGTAGGAGTCCCACTCAATCCTGATGCCGAATATCTTCTAGGTAAAAAACAATAATTATCCCCGTTGGCACATTTGTAAGGACTTACAATTACATTAAAAGTGTCATCTCTAATTTTGATATTTTGTGTTTTATTTGAACAATTTACTAATGTAAATTTTTGAGGTAAATCTTCATTTCGTAAAAGATTTTCAAATTCTGTGACTTCAACATTTACAGAAGCACCAAGTTCTCTACCTTTGATTTGTATCTGACCAGATTCAGCACCTATTTCTGAAATAAAAGATGAATGAACTGTGATCTGATCACCTGCTTTTAATCGTAATCCAGTCCCAACTCTGTTCGTCCATTGTGCGGGATTTTCATTATTAAATGATAATGCCTCATCACTTTGAGAACGAGGGCATTCAATTAAAGTTGTTTTCGTATAACCACTCATTTATAAATGAATAGAAGAAAAAAAATAAAGATAGAAATTAAAAGAAATTTATTAAGCAAAAGAGATGTTCAACATACCATCCTCAAGTTGAGCAATCTTGACAACCTGCAACCACACTCGGAGGAGTGAAGCACCACCCATGGTCACACGCTTGTCATATAGTTCAATACCTCTTGAATTCACACGCTCACCACGATTGAGGCGGTATGCTGTGTAAAAGAACTTCTGGCGGAGAGTATCTTCGGCGTTGTAATCTTCAAAATTGACAGATCCATCAGTAGCAGCAAGAGTAGTTGCTAACTGACCTTCACCACGATATAAATCACGAGAGATGTAAGGCACACGACCTTCAGACTGGAATACATTATGGTAATGACGAGCATCATTATCAACATCAATCGGGTAAAGGAAAGTATCGTTGTATTTAAGATTTGTAATTACCTGACCAGTTGAAGTGGCAGAGATTGCTGGTCCCGATGCTACATAATCATTTAGAAGACTTTGATCCTGATCGGCACTATCCTCAGCAGCAACGAATACCTTATTAACAATACGACCAGCACCACCGATGTTCTGAATTAACTGACTAGAAAACTCAGTTGCTGATACTTCACGCTTCATGAACTGGTAATCAACATAGTTGAACGCCATCTTTGCGTTTGCCTGACGATACTGCTCCATAAGATCCTGCGGGTAGTAAATGTAATCAGCAATCAACTGACAATCATTACGCACAAGTTCAGCATCCTTTGCAAGAGTTGTCCCTTCTGTGACACACACACGATCAGAACTAGTACCACTTAGACGAGGTTGGAAAGTTAGATGAATCGAAACCTGCTCCGACATCATAAAGAGTGGTAACTGATTGGTCTTCAAGAATGGGAAGAGATCTGCTAACAGAATTGAATAAGTAGGTTTATTTGCTTCAACCTGATAATCATAAACAGTCCTAGATGGTAATTGTGCCGTTGAAGCATTAATAGGTTCAACAAGTTCTGTGTCAGCACCTGCCGGGACAACCGACTTGCCGTTGTCAATTTGGATAGATTTTGCTTCAGTAAGACTTTCAATTAGAGATGCCGACTGAGAAGCACTTGTGAAAGCATAGGCACGCTCCTGTAACACAGGGGCAATCGTCATAAAACGACCAGTCATAACACCTTCACGCTCCTTGATGGCATCAGGGGGCAGGAAAGTGGATTCGTATGCCGAAAAGTGATTGAAATCTTCAATTTCACAAACAGTCTTGGTGCCTACACGAAGTGCCGCACGCTGAATTAGCGAATGGACACCGATGTTTGCTGGGAAGAAGCAACGACCGGTAGAACCAGTAAAAGCAGCACCATCAGTAGATAAAGTGATGCGGGAGTTAGAATGAAGAATACCCTTGTTATCTAAAACAAATCGTGCTTCACGTTCGCTGAAGATAACTGGATCTAATATATCAGTTTGTACATTAATCGCTGTGTCCGTGCTCACAGAGCCAATTTTGACGAGGTCAGGGATTTGAGATGCTTGCGGTTGAGAGGGTGCGTCAGAGTCCATATTTATAGTATGAACAATTAAAAAAATCAAAGGGTAATTTTAAAATATCATTTTAAAAGACTACCCACCTAAATGGCAATATGCAAATCCAATTAATGTGGAGTAAAAACCAGAAATTACCATATTAATAGAGAAATTTATTTGATATCTTTGTGGGCAGCAGCGACGCTCATACCCTTACGCATACGCGACATCATTTTCATTCTGTGAGACTTCTTTTCACTTGCTGACATAGTTTTACCGACCTTCTCCATGTGCTTTGAGAGATCTTTCTTTTGCTTGTCTGACATCCCACCTTTTTTCACCATGGGAGTGGGGGACTCCTTTTTCATTTTTTCTGCTTCTTGCTTAGTATCATCAAATGCTAAGCGACTACCAACCGGTCGTCCTTTACGAGCATTACCCTTTTTTGTTGTTTTTTCTCCTCCGTATTGCGATGACATTTATATTTATCAATAAAAAATTTAAGATCTATTAATTTTAAATTTACTTCATTACCTGAATCGATCCCTGTGCCGAAACAACCGTTTGACGAGAATGAACGAACAAGAAGATGGACTGAGGATTGTCTGAGGTTAGTTTCAACTGGAGTTGAACACCGAATGGACTATTAGAGAAATCCACACCCTGATCACTAATACTATCGTAAGCAACACCAAGACCCCATGCGGCACCACCATTAATAATAGTCTTGGCACCAGAGTATGAATCATCAGTAGAGTAATCAATATTACGATAAACAGATGGTTCAACAGATGTGCGTTGGATCTTGGCAAAAGACATTACAGCATTCATGTAGTTGCGAACAACCTGAGCATCAGCATTTTCATTATCTGCTTCTCCCGGTGTCTTTTGTAGAGTGTCAATATTGTATTCTAATGGAGATCTCTGACCTGCCTTGGTGAAAACAAGTTGTTCAATTTCAGCATTAGAACCATCCTTATTTGTGAATTCAAGTGTGGCAAGACCATCACGAGTGAAGTTATTAATGTGACCTGCTGGGACAACATTCATAAATGCTCCAAGAACACTCTTGAGACCTAAGTTGAAGTTGAGGACAGCATTTGCCGAGTTGATAGTGTTGTAGTACGAGGAGATAGAGTTATAAACAAATGTGTTGGTCATCTGAGGAGTGAAGTTAGGATCAGGAGTTTGGACTTCACAGATTAGACGAACATTTGATAATTCATAGAAAGCATCAACAATCTTAGTGTCAGCATTCGTTGCCGAGAAAAGAACCTGCTGATCAGGTGCTAACTGGATTTCAATATTAAGACCACCTACACCCCAAGAATCAGAAAGTGGGATTGGTTCTTGACCTAAGAAAAGACCGCTGACCAGAGGGATACAGAAAGAGTTAGGCGAATCACCACCCGATGCCGATGCTGCCTGAGTGTTGGTAATGACACCTAACTGCTGTGCCTTGTAATTCGGAAATCGTAAAGCAGTTTCGTATGCATGACAAGCAAAATCACCCTGCGACTGAGTGACGCTAAGGTACGAACTCATCATACGATTGTGATGATTGATAGTTTCAATTGTCTGACCAGAACGCTGACTGAAAATACTAAGAGTATCAATCATAGAATAAACACCTAAGCGTTCATTCATACGGATGTCATCACCCGCAACTGGGATAATAGTTGAATTCTTTTTTACTGTGAATTCACCTACAAGGCGGACAGAACCGGGGACGATGTAGCGATCCTGTGCTCCGACAAGAAGTTGAATAGTCGGTTGGCCATTTTTGTATGACAACTTACCGTCGCTTGTGATATTACTTGGGACAATTTCAAGATGCTGATTTGAGGACATAGTTATTTATGAAGTTATTTAGATTTTATTTTTAGGTGAATTTTAAAAATTTAAATTATCATAATAAAGACAATGGTTAAAATGATCGTTAAAAAAAGCAATAAACCTGATAAAAAATTAATGGCAATATTCACTAAAGATAATGGCAGAACAAAAACAACCCATTTTGGAGCAAGTGGGATGGATGATTACACGATTACTAAAGACAAAGAACAAAGAAAAAGATATAGATCCAGACATAAAAAAGATCTATCCACGGGAGATTATACGAGGGCAGGGTATCTGTCCTATTATATACTATGGGGAGATTCAACAAGTCGTAAAGAAAATATAGCAGCATACAAAAGGAGATTTAATTTAAAATAATCAGTAGGCGAACATCCAGTTGATATCAGCACCATAAAATTTGCGATAACCATCAAATGATTCTTCACTCACATGCCCGTTTTCAACAGTCTTCAACCGACCTTCTTTTTTTGATACATTCGTATCTATGATATTACCAGTCCTTTTGTTTCGGACTCGTCCGTAACCCAACCACTCATATTCAGTATTTCTATTATTCAGATTGAAGAAATTAATGTTATTAAACTTTCTTTTTGAGAGCACAGTCATTTTTTTGTGTTTTTTTAGTATTTTACTAAAAAACTATCAAATTTTAACAGGTATCTACGATAGAAAATCACCCATCATCTTTGTATTGATCCAGCGACTGATAGAGGTCTTTGAATTGTAATTGGTAATATGAACCTTACACTCATCTTCTGGGTACATCTTATTAATGAATTCAATTATGTATGATAACTCCTCCCATGATTTCATGTGAATTGTTTTACCATTTGGTTTATTGTATTTATCTCCTTCACGTTGATAATCATCAAAGAAATAATTAGGATTATTTTCAGGAGTTTTTTCAATTGTTAGAGTCCCATCCTCTTCTTGAATACATTCAGGTATAAATTCAACATAATCACAATCAAATCCAAAGAGATGAAGTTTTCTGTATCTGTCTAAAGATGCAATCACAGCAGCAGATCCTGAACACCAATTTCTAACATATTTGAAAGAACTCATCGGATACATTAGAAGATCTTCTAAAAAGAAAATTGAACCATCCTTTGGATAATCGTGCCATACTTTTTTGACAACATTTGAAAGAACATAAAATGAACATTTCTTTTGTTTGATAAATTCTATTACTTCTGGGTTCTTACAAACGACCGTATCAACATTTACATATATATCAGGGTACCAATTTATTTTGTCCCAATACCTGAATGCTAAACAACATCCAACGATATCGTATTTATTACGATCAATAGATTGAAAATCAAAATCTTTAAGTGATGCTCCGTTGCCAAAAATACAAACTTCTTTATTCATTTTAATCTTATAAAGATTTTATTTTTATATTGAATTATTTTAAAAAATGTCTGAGTCGGATGATCTAATTCAAATTGATAAAATGTCAGTTGATCAAGCAGCAGGTGCTTTCGTTATGATTGCGGGAGCAATAGGTTCATTACTCCTTGTAATATGGCAGAGTAAATGTCACTGCAAAGTAAATTTATGTTATTTGTTTATGTGTGAGCGAAGACCTCCTAATGAAGATGAAATGAAATCATTAAAAGATCAAAGTAAAAAATTAAAAGATAAAACAAATAAAGTCTTAAAAAAAGAAGATAAAATCTTAGAAAAAGAAGAAGAGATCCTTGAACAAACAACACCTAGATTAATACCAAAGACTTCTTCAGGCAAGCCAATTCTTGAGGTAGAACCTGAACCTGAACCTGAACCTGAATTAGATAAATTAGTTTAAATAACTCTAACAACACATAGATGACCTTCTGTTGCTTCTGGCAGGAGTTCAATCTCAGAACATTCTTCAATAATTTTATCAGTTGCTGGTTTTACTTCAGTCCAACTTGGATCATCATAATTATCAAACAATATGAGACCTCCTTTATTCATGAATGGTAAATAATTATAGAAATCCCTTTTGACTGCTGCAGCAGAATGATCCCCATCAATAAATAAGTGATCTATTTTAATATTTAATTCCTTGAATTGTTTCAAGACCTCTTCACTTTCACTATTACCTTTTATCAAGTGGTATTTGTGATTGTGTGGATTATTTTCATCTATATTCTTTTTTACGATATTAATATGATCTTTTAGATTTACTCTTCTATGTGGATCATATTCATTACCATAATAACCTGTGAATGGATCAATACCAACATAAAAACATTCTTGAGGATCTTCCATCAATTTAATAATTGATCCACCATAAAGAACACCGATCTCTACATAGACCTTTGGATTGTTTTCAATTTTAAGTTTCAGTAAATTATCAATATTTGGACTCTTGCATATTTCTCCAATCATTTATATTTATTTAAGATAAAATTTTAAATGAAAAAATAATAAATTATCTTGAATTAAGTCTTTAGCGAGCATACCCTTTGATTTTCTTTTTCTTTACTTTTTCTGCTAAATCTTTGTCTGCTTTACCCCACGTGCCTTTACTTTTCATTACGAACGCATACACGCGACCATAACCCCACTGCTCAGCACTCATCTTACCTTTAAGACTTCGCCCACCGACTTTTTTTCCAGTAGTTGCTGATCGCACAGATTGCGGATTAGTCTTTCTTGCCCCAACACCACGATCAAAGACTTGGTCAAGAATTGACCTAGGTATTCCAGTAAGTCTAGAGATTTCTGCTTTAGAGTGTCCTTCATCAGATTTAAAACCATATTTACGATTAAATTTATTTTTATTTGTACTCATTTATTTTAAAACATAAAAATTTGATAAATGATTCGTTTAAAAAATTTATTTGTTTTATTTTATTATTATTATGAACATTGCTTATCCTTTGATGTGGTCGCATGTTTCAACAACAGATTCTCCCATGAAACCACCTGATCCATTACCACATTATTATCAAGGAGAAAAATTTTGGGAGCATTTTTACAGAGAAGAATCTTGGTTTGACGACAGCAATATATTTGAAGATCCTTTTGAAGATATAAAAGATGATCCTGTATTCAATCCAATCAAAAGAAGCAACAGTCACGAAATACTAGGAGTAGATATAGATGCTAGTAAATCAGAAATAAAAAAAGCATACAGAGAAAAGGTCTTAGAAACCCATCCTGACAAGACCGGCGGTAGTAGTCAAGAATTTATTAAAATTCAAGAAGCATATGAATGTTTGATTAGTTAATTACATCTTTGGTTTTTGTCTAACGTGAAAGACCACTTGTGTAGTACCCGATAATGTTTTTAATTCTCTTTCATCCGCACCTACTATCTGAACCTGTAAAGAGTTTAAGATTGTAGATGTTGGATTTTTTAAATCAATATAATTTTTTTCACCCGGAGCAAAATACAGAGGTCCGTATTGACGACCATCATTAGAAAATTGTGGGACTTGATAAACTATCTTTGAAATACCACTCTGAGCACCATTAAATGATTGATGTGTTAAATTTGGTATTCTTATAAATCCTGAAACAGGCATCTTGTCAATTTCATTAGGAGAAGTAAATGTCACAGTATTAGTGTTTTCACCTGAAATAAAACCATCGGAGTGTCCATCTGATTCACTCAAGATTGCCCTATCTAAGTATCCAAGTCCAAGTGACATATTCGGAAATCTTTGACTTTGTAAAAGATAATCTTCTACTTGTCCTAGGGTATATTTATTTGCTATCACAACATGTTTGTTTTTAGAACCATCACTCGCATTTACGTCACGAGGTTGAAAATAAGTTGAAAGACCACCTGCGGTATTGAAATAATTTGTATAAGTTTCTGAACCATCAACAAAAGAAATCGCATCTGAATCAGTTTCAACATTATCAATATTTCTGTAAAGTGTAATTTTTTCTCCATTCGCAATATTAAATTTATCAGCAGAAGGCACACGATTACAAGAATACATATCATTACCGGGGACATACTGCCGAGGTCCCGCATCTCCAACTGCCGCATCAGTTGCATTATAAACTGGATAACGATATGTTTGACCAAGAGCAGGATTGACTTCACTCTGATATTCTGTTAGTTCAATATTACCAGAACCAATATTAAACTGAGGGTAGAGAGCATAAGTGGTGTCTCCCCTAGGTTTAAAACATTTATCAACATCTCTAGAAAGATTAGCACCCATCAGTTGTTCATAACTCGCTTTGCCTTTTAGTCCTGCCCAAACATTCAAATAAAGACCATCTGAACTAAATCGGATTCTATCATAAGAAGCATAAAATTGTGATGATGTCATAGCAGCACCTGAATGTACTCCACCACTCTGCCAATATTTCATTTCATACATGCCCCAATTGCGTCCTAGTCCTGCCTTTGCGAGTTCTGTATTTCTATTAAGACTACAAAACATTCTTAATCCAGCATTTGCTCCTGTGCCGCTCACATTTTGAACCAAAAAATCATAATGTTCAGGTCCCGATGTACGAACTACTCCGGTGGCCATTCGGTAGTTATTGCCCGCATCATACCCATAAGGATAAGTGTTGTGAGTAGTTCTTGTCCCATCACTTTCAGTAGTTTCATATTGAACATGAGGTCTTGAAAGACCAACCTTCCAATAAGTAGCACTAGCATTTGTGACGCTGACTGTCATATCAGAATCGGTGTTTGAGAAAGGTACATCCTTTATGATACCAATACAACTAGCATTCTGAACACCATTATCAGCATTCAATCCAGTTCTTTGAAAGATCCCTGATGCTGGAGTCCAAGTGAACGCATTAGAAGGTTCTCCTTCTTTGAAAGGAGTTTCAATATTGTAGTAAGGAGTTGAAGTCATAGATGCTGAACGATCAACAACGGATTTAGATCTTTGTATAAATTTCAAGTTAAGACCATTTTCTTGACCAGTCGCAGTTGTATTAATCAAGACACTAGAATTGCCGAAAATACTTGGATGACCATATTGTTTATTTAATTTAGTATCTAATTCTTGCTTGTATTCTGTAAGATTATACATCCCTTGATCAGGTCTTATTCTGCGGGGGACTTCAATTTGAAAAGGTCTATCAGAGACTTCATCAGCAATCTGTCCAAAGTAATGACAGAAAAAAGAATTATCTTTAATATTGACATTCGCACTTCTATTCACTTTCACACTTTCAACTGCAATTTCTGAGTTGGGTGGGATTGTTATTGGAGAACGAAAGAAGTTTGTATAGTTGCTTGGTTTCTCTGAAGGCAACTGACCAACATTATCATTTTCACTAAGTTTTGATGTTGTAATGATGAGCGACATATTTTATAATAAATAAACTATAAAAAAAATATATAGTGAATTTAAAAAAATGTATGGCAAGAGTAAGAAAAAGAATAAGACAAAAGAGATGAAACCTAAAGAATGCTCTGCTTGTGGCGAGACACAACATAATGTTCCCAAATCTGTTGAACAAAATAAGAAGATTAAACCAAAAGAAGTCTTTGGTAAGGATTACAATAAAAAGTAATTTAATTTTCTAGATTTTTAAACAAAATGCAGATAAATCGTGGTATTTATTAAGTATTCAAAAAAAACGTAATTGATTTCAAAAAAACGTAATATTACACCCGATTTTATCTTTAACGCAAAACCCTTCTAGATTCTTCTCACATAGGGGACTTTTACACAAATTGTGTCTTTCATGCTAATATTACGTTTTTTTCAATTCATTTACGTTTTTTTCATTATTAGCACTAAAATCATAATATTACTAAATAAAATAATAATAATACGTTTATTTATTTAAAAATAAAATATATGTTATATTAAAAGATGAAAAGTACTGTGAATGAGAATTTTGATGAAATTATGAGCAAATTGGCCACTCAAGTTGATAAATGGTCTCAAAGTGATTTTGATGACTTAAATATCAAAACAATTGATAAATACAGAATTGTTGCATTATTTCTTGATCAAAAAGGTCGCAAGGCATTAGAGAACGCAAGAAAAAATCATACAAAATATAAAGAAGATAATATGTCATATTTATACCCTGAGGCATTTACTCAATTATTTATCGCTATTTGTAAATTACATACTAATCCTTTGAATGAATTAGAACTCAATAACAAATTATCTGCTGGAGCATTTAAAAGACTTATTGAAAATAAAGAAAAAGAATATGATGAACTACGAGATGAAATAGAAGAACTTGAAGAAAAATTAGACGGCAAAGAAATGGTGACCGAAAAATATCACGATACTAAAGTAAAAGAACTAAATGAACAAATTAAAATTCAAGCAGAACAAATAGAAAAATTAGAACAAAAACTAAAAGAAAAAGAAGAATATTATAAGTTAAAGATTGCTGGTGCTGATAAACGTGCTGAAGAAAGATATAAATTCACTCAAAAAGTCCAACTACCGGAGGTGCCAGAAGATATAGCAGAATTATCGGGGGACGATATTTAAGTTATTGACTATTTCATTTGTCATTTTTAATCATTAATTTTAATTTTTTAGTCATTCTGATTTTTATATTTTTAATAGATATAAATGTCACATTACCTTGCAGATGTTGTAATGCCTCCTCCAGAACCTGAAATACCTAACGAAGGACCCTGTGAAGGACTACCAGAAGCAGAAGCAGATCCTTTAGAAATACCAGAGGCAGAACCTCCCAGTATTTCTGATGAACCACTTGAAGAAGAAGAAGTATTTTATGATGAAGAAGAAGATCCTATACCTGAACCTACCCGTAAGAAAAAGATACCTCAGGATGAAATATTTACACCACCAAAGGTAAAAACTATTCTTGATCCTGATTCTTTGAAAGAACCATCAGAAGATCTCCCTGTAAAAAAACCAAAACAAACTAGAAAGAAAAG
>VMHT01177989.1_pt1 | contig 15008 bp, 9 predicted proteins | sample 4693611 | NCBI WGS metagenome assembly VMHT01 (sample SAMN12280063, study PRJNA550983) | marine metagenome | isolation source: seawater sampled from same location over 5 years 0.02-0.2 micron viral filtrate | place: USA: collected off the coast of southern California halfway between the port... ... | reverse complement strand
GTATGACCACGTACTGTTGATTTCCTTTCTGTATGAGAATACCATTAGCTCCAAATGCTGGAGCAGACAGCAACATTGCTGCCAATATATATTTATGCATTGTGTATCTCCTAACGTCATCTCGACGTGCTGTAGCCTCACGGCTTAGTATTTAGTATATAATTTACATACTATCTTACTCGCAGTTTCTGTAAATAAAAAAGGAAAGATTGCATGAACTGCACACACAATACCTCCTATAAACAGCCATCCAGAAAACGCAGCTGCTCGCTTTAAGTGCTGCCAATATGTTTCATTAGCAGACTTTGGATGCTTGGTAAATAAATCTACTACCATTTGACCTTATTAGCCCAGTAAGCCGCTGACATCTTTCCTCGCTTAATATTGCGTCTATGACGCGCTTTGAAGCTCTTACGCTTCGCCTTCATTCTAGCAGATTCTCCTGCCTTTGGCTTACCTGCAGTCTTAGCGCCTTGCTCACCAAACCGAATTACTTTTTCTTTACCGTCTTCACAAGCTTTTACGACGTGTGATTTCTTGGGATGGTTTGGTGTACGCTTAGGCTTATTACACTTCATCTTTTTCTTTTCAAGACGACCACCCTTAGCTCGACGCGCTCTTAAGCCAAAGTCCCCTACTTTACCTATAAAGATTTTACTATCGAACTTGCTGAAGGGTAGGCCAGCAGCTTCAGCTTCTCCCATAATGTAACGCACTTGCCCGTATGTATCTCTTACATTTTCTTTTGGTATACGGCTAAAGTCATACGTGTCTGTTACATAGACGTTGTCGTTTTCTATTACAATGCGACCGCCCCCGACAGACCAAGCGGCCTGCTCAGTGGGACTCATAGTGCCTGTTAGTATTTTTCTTATAGTGCTGTCTTTGTCACGCTGCGCTTTACTACCTACTTGCGCCTTAACATTCTCACCTGAGTAATCTCCGTACTCAATGTTTCGCCTTCCTTTTCTAAGCGCGTTTTTCGCTGCAGTCCTTAACTGCTTAACAACCTCAGTATCATAGTCATCAGCTGTCTTGTCGCCTGTAAAAGGATTTAAATAGTCAACAAAGTTTTCTAGCATTTGATTCTGTTCTACGGGCTTTTTAAGTGTTATAAACTCTCCAGCCCTGATCCTGTTAGGATCTTCTATGCTGTTAAACTCTTGAATGTCTTCAATAGCTACGCCGCTCCTTTGAGAAATCTTAGCTAAGGTATCGCCTTCCTTTATCGTATACCCTGCCTCCTCTGGCGAAAGACGTTTTCTATTAAGTAATCCTCCAAGGAACGCAGAAGCTCTTTTATCTTTAGGATTAAAGCCTCTAGCAAAGACAGACTTAAATTGCTCTGGCCTAAACAAGATATAAGAGTAGTCACTTTCTCCGGGATACGAAGGCTCAAAAGCATTCTTGTATCTAATAGAATCATATCCATAACTTTCAATCCAGTTCATGAAACGCTTGTTTAGTGCTGCTATTTCTATGTCGTCGTTAATAGACTGAGTAAAGCTTCTTTCGCCTTTGTACTGCTCTAGGTCTTCTAAGACTTCAGCGTTGATCCTCTCGTAGTATTTAAAGAAATCACCTTTTATTTTCTGAAAGCCCGACTCTCTTAAAAGCTCACCTTCATTTAGACCCAAATCGAATTCCATGTTGTTTACTATTTTAGTAATAGCAAACTCTGTGCCTCCCAAATTGGTAGCAGCAACAGGATCGAATAGCTCATAGAACATAACTTCTGGTCGCCATGCACCGCCTTCAACGCCAATCTCTAGTGGGTTCGTAACCCTGACATAGCCCGGCTGAATAGCTGACGGCCTTACACCTTTAGCCTCTAAAACAGAAATAACATCTCCTGCTTCGTTGGCGTTTAGCATTAGCTCTTGTGTGGCCTCTTCAGTGCTTTCACCTAACAGGCGCTCACGGCGCTTTACTTTCTCTATGTTGTTGAACAGCGCGTTCATTGCTTCAGGAGAAACTTCTTTTAGTGTTTCTGTCTCAAGAGAAAGGTCATTAGCAAAGTTGTCTTGCGTCTGGGTCAGTACGTTTGTGGACACAGGTAAGTCTGCTACAGCTTTTACTTGTCCATCAGGGAAACTATCTGCAATCCCTTTTAGCGCAAAGTAGCTTGCTTGGCCTAGAGAGCCGTAGTGTGTTCCAAGCTCATCAGGCATGCCATAACGTAAGTCATACTCTGCATCTGATAGCGTAGAACTTACACCCCTAAAAATTAAACCTTTTTCTAGACTGTCCTCAAGAAAGTCTTCTAAGGCTGCATCTCTTTCGTCGCCCTGCAAAGCTGGAGGCAGCTTCATGCGCTGTTGTTCTTGGCTTTCGAACATAGGCATGTTTTCTTTTAAGATATTCCAGTTTCTGTTGCCCTTCATCTGCTGTACGCCACGACGAGCTACAATATCCCGTCCATCAGACGTTAGCATCCCACGAGAATCAGTACGCATTACTCTATTTAAAATATAGTTGTAAAGTCCCATGTCCTCTTCAGAGACAATAGGGGCTTCCTTTATATCTTCTTGCATTGCAAACTTAGATCTGTAGTCCATGTCTGCAAGAGGTCCATCTATGTAGTCCTCGACAGCGTAGACAATAGCCCTGTCTGGATCGATAGCGGGGTCATGCATTTCTGATACGGGCTTGTACTTAACAACACCGTCTACTGCATTCAACGTATAATCTAAAAGCTCTTTAGATTGTTCTACGTTTCCGATCTCGTCACTCAGCTTTGCAACATAAGGGGCAAGCTCGTTCTCGACTTTATTTACATCAAACACATTGCCCGTAGACTTGACTACTTGCTGGGCTATCATTTTTGAAAGTCCACCTAGCATTATATTTCCCTCGCCAATAAACTCTTGGGCATATCTTCTTCATCAATAAAGGCTTCACCAGCTTGTATGTTGTAAGGCCTTCCTGTTATTTTATCTATACGCTCATCAGGCTCATCAGGGGCTTGAGGTACATCTACCTCTCCGCCTTTCCTGTAAGGAGTTCTTATTCTTTCACCGACAATAGCTTCTTTTAAAGCGTCGTCTGCATCTGACAAGACTTCTTTGTACTCTTCCATTGCTTCTTCGCCAAGAACAGTCTTACCCGCACCATAGCCCGGAACTTTACGACCCATAACACTGAGCGGTTTTCTGTATCCAAACATAGTAGCTACGTCACCGTATACTGGGCCTAAGAAACCAGAAGGAATACCTACTACTCCCATGTAGTCAACGCTTTCTCTTGCTCTTATAATTTGATCTAAGAACAAGCCATTACCACCCCAGCGGGCTAAGGCCTCATATCCTACTTCTAAAGGATCTTTATCTTCGTAGCCTTCGCCTCTAGACCTGATATAGTTAGTGGCTCCAGCTGCTGCGGTCATTAAAAGCGCTGTAGGAGCTAACTGGGCTGCTGCAATCTCTTTATCGCGTACAAGTCTCTTAGCGCCCCTCTTAAGGATGTTATTAGTAAAGGCCGTGGGATACCCCATAAGCTGTGTTAAAAGCGATCCCATAGGCGTATACTGCCCTCTAGGACGTAGGCCAGAAGCCCTTTCAGGCTGTAGAATAATTTGGTTGGCGTAACGTGCTGCGCCGTTTACTACAGACTTATAGTACTTTGCATTCTTATCAGCACCGCCCCTGATCCACTTAAGGCCTTCATCTAAATCTACGCCAAACTCAGCTAAGTTATCCATCTTGCTTTGTATGCGTCGAGTTATTGGAGCCTTTCCATGAGCAGCAATGTCTTCTAAGTTTTTGCGAATCATGTTCTTACCAGCATGATACGAAGTGTTCTGAACAAACTTTGTCCATTGATCTAGCAAGTTGATTCTAAAAAACTTGTTGCTTGTCCAAGCCATAGCACCGTTAGTCAGTTCATCACCGCCTGCAATACGATCAGCCATAGAAACAAGCGACTGCTCCATAGCAAGACCAACAGACTGCATCTCGTGCCAAGCCTCTTCGGGTGTCAGACCAAACTCGTCTTGTAGTTTTTTATGATTATCTTGTGTAATCTTTAAAAATCCAACTTTGTGTGCATCAGCAAAATCATTCCAGTCGCCAGAAAACTTTGCAGCAGATATTTTATAAGATTGTGCTAGGCTTTTAGCAAAAGCACTTCCTCCCGCAACGCCAAGGTTTAGCAAGATCTCTGTCAAGCTAGAAGCCGTTGCAAGAGGCAACAAAGCAAGGCGTTGAGCTAACTGATAGCCTTGATTAATGTTTCCGGGCTTTCCTGCGCCTTCTCCGGTCAGTGTCTTATATAAATCAACAACCCTGTCTCCTTCTCTTTTAGAAAGAGATTTGCCTGTACCTGCTCTCACCTCTTGATTGATTTGAGTAACCCACTTATTTTTAAACTCTTCTACGTTTCTGACACCAAACACGCGCTTCTTTGCAAGCGCACGACCCACTTGACTCATGTAGTTATAATAAGTTTCTTTTACGTCAGTGTTTAAAAACTTTTCAAACATCGCGTCGTCTGTAATCTTTTCAAACGATCTTTTAGAACTAAAAAAGTATCCGTCTGTGCTTTCACCAGTAAGCTGGTTTTCTATCTCAAGCATTCCTTTTCTTATTCTTTCTGCATCAGCGATATCTTTAGCTTCTCCAGCTTTTACCAGAAGAGCATTAAATTCATCAGCGTTATTTTCTATTGCGCTTCTTCGCCACTGACGAGGGATGTAGTTTTTAACTTCTTTGTCAATAAACCCTTCACGCTTTAATAGACGACCCGCAGCTTTATAGGCCCTTTGTATTTGAACTGCCGCTGTGTTTACTTGCTGAGAAAAAGCCTCGTCTCTTGAGGCAGCTTGGCCTCGAACAGCCAAAGACAAAGCAGCATTTACTTCTTCGCCTAGTTCTGTATTAAATCTTTTAGAAGATATAGGCAGAACAGCATCAATGTAGAGCTTGTAAAAAGATCCTGTAATTGATCGTATGGCTTCTGCGTAGTCTTCTTGAATGGTCTTTTGTCCGGGTGTAACTCCCATAGCAAACTCAGTAGAGGATCTTTCTTGAAGCAGCTTTGCGGTAGGAGATATTTTTGAGTATGGGCTAAGGAATCCAGAAGCTTTGCCAAAGGCAGCATAGGATGTAAAGTTAGATAGTGTTTTGTTTAGTCCATAAAGTAAATCGCTTCTAACTCTTCCGGGCGTTTCTTGTCGTGCAGCGGCTAAGGCAGCATCAACAAGCTTTGCAGTAGTTTCTTTACCACCACCTATAGCATTAGCTAGTCGAGTAACAGAAGGCAACGCAGCAACAGTTTCTTCTGAAGCATCAAGACCAAGTTTACTAACATCGTCTGATAGTGCGGCTACTAAGTCTGCTTGGTTAGGCGCGACTTCATCGACTTGTGAGTTTACTCTTTCTAAGAGGTCAGTAATAAAAGCCTGATCTAAGCTGTCTACTTCTTCTACGCTTAAGCCAAGCTCATCAGCAATCTCTTGAGACGTTTTGTTCTGTATGTTTGTGTACGGAACATTGTTTACTTGTACTTCTGGTACTTCAATTTCTAAGTCAACATTAGCGTCTTGCACTTCACGACGATTAAGGTATTTGTTTATACCTCGCCCTGCATAACCTATGCCACCACCAGCAAGTAAGCCTACACCACCTGCAACAGCTATTTCTGAAGGATCGTAAACATCTCTCTCATCAATACTTAGCTCAAGGTTTTGCTCACCAAGCATGGCTGTACTGCCTAACAAAGCACCCTGACCAGCATAACCCTTTATAGATGTAGGGTTTGCCGCTCGCAGTACAGTCTCTAAAGCCTTGGTAGCTGCTTTACCAGCAGCCACACGACCACCAGCTACGGCGGCTGTACCTGTACCCGCACTACCTGCGCCTGTTATAGCCGCAAGAGCCAGCGTAGTGGCGTTACCATAATTAAACAGTGCGTCACCACCAAGATCCATAAACTGTCTTGCTCTCTCGCCTATGTTGTCAATTTCAGTCTTTTCAAACCTTGATCGCAAAAAACGATAGTCAGCTTTTACGCTGTCAGGCGCATCCTTTAGAGCTAAAGCTTTTGAGGTTGCACTTTCAATTTTCATCATATCGTCCCGCAAGAACTCTACGGGATCATCATCTTCTTCAGGATTAGTACCTGCATCCAACATTGTAAAATTAGATTGAGATAAGTAGTCAGTTACATTTTCAAAAGCCTGCATGACTTTTGGGTCTTTCCTAAAATCAGAAACGCCATAGACCTCAAGCTCTTGAGGAACAGTTGTTTGAGCAGGTTCTGCTGTAGGATCATAAGATGTCCAAAAAGATTTGCTCATTTAATTACCTACTTATAATTGTCGATCATTAAGTCTAAAAACTGTGTAGTCTTGTAAGTTCTGTCATTTACTTTAAATCTTAGTATCTTACTTTGATTTAAAATATCGTCACCCATAAAATCTAAAAGACCAGAGTCATATATACTGTCTGAAAACTGTCTTATTTCTCGAAGCCTTTCTTGAGTTGGTTTATCTTCTGAGCCTTGAGCAACACTCATAAACAAACCATCTATATAGGCCTTAGCTCTGTTTTCTATTTGATCACGAAACTCTGGAGGTATTTCGTCATAACCGCCAAACTCGTCTGCTGCGGCCTTTAAAGTAATCAAAGGGTTTTCAGGCTCTTGCTCACTTATTAAAGTAGCGCGATCATCAAAAGCATTTCTGTCTAAGACATGAGATCTAGCTGCAATAGAAGCAATACGAGGCGCTGTAGCCGTGCCGCCATAAGCATTATCCATTGCTCGTTGTGTTCCAGTAATACCCTTACCAACGATATTAAACCTTGCTGTTCTCTGCTCAGATGTCGGATCTTTTGGTAAATTAGTACTGGCTATTTGTCTTACGGCTGTAGCTGTGTCACTATCTACAACATCTAAAATTGTTGCTAGTCGTTCGCCATCACGATCAGTAGCTGTACGACCACTTCTTGATTGACCTTTAAAGCTCTCCCAAGACATTACATCTCCTGACATAGGATCAATAACATAGTTGTAAGACCCGTCAGGCTTAAACGAAACCATCATATCTATTTTCTTTTCTGATATTGGATCGTAAACGGGAGCAGACTTAAACTTACCTTTTGAAAGCGGCACTTTGTCTTTACGATCTTCTAAGGCTTGTGCGATGTTTTGAGCTGCTCTAGCGTTACCTGCAACTCTATAAGACGTATCAAAGTTATCACGATAAAGTTCTGAAGCCTGATATATATTTTCTGTAGTAGCGCTCTTATATAAGGCTTCATCAGCATTAGAATCGTTTTCGTCTTTAAATAAAGAAGACAGTCGCCTCCTAACCATAGTTCCAATTTTTCGACTTTCAGCTGCGTTTGCCTTCATTGCATTGGTGTAGGCTGACATATCTGTGCCTGCAACAGACGCAAAGTTTTTAGCTGCTTGAACACGGTCTGTCCATAGCTTGTATTCCGCATCAAAGTCTTTACGAGCTTCTGTCATCGCAATATTGTTTAGAGTTGTTTCATCTCTAGGCGCTTGCCCAGCGTATTGAAAGTCTAGCTCCGCTCTGTTTCTGTTATAAAGCTCATTTAAAAGCCAAGCCTTTTCCCCGCCCTTGTACTGAACAGCAGCCCTTTCTTGAGTTAATACATTGTTGTTTTCTTGAATAGAGGCTTTTATTTGCGCTCGTCTGTTTAGCTCGTCTGAGCTATTAAGAAACTTTTCGAAGTCATTATCAAAGTTGCTTCTTATTATGCCACCTACAAGCTGCCCACCAAGAGCCGCCAAGATCATATTGCGATCAGAGCGTCGATCTCGCTTACGCTGTCGTCTAGAATTTTGCTGTGCCTGAGACAAAAGAGAAGAGCCAAACTCATCAATGCTCATGTTCTTTTCAAAATCAATCATTGCTCTTCGCCTCCAGCCATAGGACTAAGTAAACTTTGTTCTACTTCTTCTACAGGCATCTCTTGTATTTGTTGAAGCATCTTATCCGTTACAGCAGGATGAGGCTTTTTATTTTGTTCAATATCAGACTTCATTTGATCTACCTTTGAAGCCTCAAAAGACACACCAAGAACTTCTTCTTCTTCTAGATCATCCGCTTCATCGTCTCTGAAGAATACAGGATCAATGTCAGCACGTTCTGCAAGCGCTAAGAAAATGTAAGTTACAGGCTCAATCAAAAGCAGCATGAGGCTATGGTTCCACTTGCCCTCATAAAAGCCTGTAAAGACTGTGGTCTGTACAATCTCCATAAGCGGAAAGCCCTGACCCAACAGCTGCATTAACTGTACATAGTTGTCAGGCTCAATAGTTTTTTGAAAAATACTATCCAAAGCTTTATGAAGATTTGTAAACTCTGGCGGCCTGTCATGCGGTGCAGGATTGTCTGGATCAGCAGTTAGACTAGAACCCGGAATCGGAAATTCCTTATTCATGTTTATTTTTAAGATTTCTCTATTCATTGCTTATCTTCCTGCTGAGTTAGCTAGTCCTGCTTGCAGTGATGGGAAGCCAAAGTAACCTTGACCGTAGATACTTCCCCAGTCTTGATTAAGTATTGCGTCTACCATGCTTGGTGCGTTGTATTGTGGGTAGTAAGAAGACATCATATCTCCATACTCCATCTGGCTTGCAGCAGGATAAATAGTAGGTACACCTCCGCCTTGAACAACCATAGTTGATCGTCGATCTACGTAAGTACCCCCGCCCATTTCATCTTCACCAAGCAAAGAGCTAACGACCTGTGTACCTGTTGTGGGTAAGCCTACATCTACTGCTAAATCTCCAACTTTTGAGCCTAGTTCAGCAGCCGTAAACTTATTAGTAGCTTGTCCTGCAATAGCTTCTTCAACGCTTGGGACACTGAAGTCAGTAACGCCCGGAACTTTTTGCATATCAATAGGCTTAGAAAGAAGCGCGTCTTGAGATGTTAGCATTTTGCTGTAGTCTTGAGCGCTGGCTGCAGGATAAACCTCACCAGCACCAGTAAGGTCTTTAAAGCTTTGATCAAGACCCATTTCTCTGAACTCAAGTTCGCCTGTCTCTACATTGTAGCTAGAAGTACCGCCTTCCATTATCTTTTCGGGCGTAACACTCTTAGCCAAATTTTCTTCAATAAGAAACTTATTAGCACTTGAATCAAACGTAGACTTACTAAATATATTACCTAAACTATCGCCAGCGTTTGTCCAAGCCTTTTGAGTTGCATCCCAAGCACCGCTGAATGTCTTTCCAGTAATATCAATTCTTCCTTTAGTGAAGCCTTTAATAAAGTCTCCAGCGCCCGGAATCTTGTTTAGCGTTGCACCTACCATGTCACCGATAGTAGTCTTTACGGCTTCAGTAACAGAACTAAACGCCTGTCCAACACGAGTACCCATCTTTACAGCTGCATTTAGAAACTTACCTGCACCCGACACAAACGCATTACTCGATTGCATCAAGGTGCCTGCCCAGCCTCCAAGCGTTGATCCTAAAAACCCCAAGGCATACGGCATAAACAAACCAACAGCCAGTTGGCCTACAATACCTATCTTGCCCATAAACTTACCAACGCTTTTAAAAGCACCCTTGACAGCCTTGCCGACTTTCTTAAATACTTTCTTTACGCCTTTAAATATTTTCTTAAAGAAACCCATTAGTTACTCCTAGATATTAAGACCTCTAATAAATGCCAATAATGAATCTATACTCTTTTGCGAATCTTTACCTGCTGCTGTTTCATTACCAATAGCTGCAATATAAAGACGTGTCTTTAACTCATCATCAGTTAATTCTTGTTGCCGCAAGAAGTTTGCTTGATCTCTTGCTTCAGTTAAGTTTGCTTGATACTCAGTCATAGTGACTGAAAAGTTCTGTTGAGCATTAAGCTTGTTCATTTCATTCTCAGCAGCCGTATTAGCCATATTGGTCTTTCGCTCATACTCGAGCGTAGCCTGCTCCATAATGAATCTATTCTGTGCATTAAACTGATCACGTTGGTTTTGCATTGCAGCATTTTGAAGGTCTGCTGCAGATTCCAACCTAACTTCAGCCTCACGTAAACCTGCCGTTATTTGAGAGTCTGCCATTGCAAGCCTGTTTAACTCTGAAGCATTGAACTGCGACATAGCGTTAGTTTGTTGAACATTGAACTGCTCTATCTGACTAGCCAAGCTTGAGTTAAACTGATCTACTTGTGTTTGATTAGTAGCATTAAACTGTCGTGCTGCATTCTGTACAGCCTGATCAGACAATATAGACTGTTGATACATTTGAGCAGTCATTACAGCCGCTTGTTGTGAATTACTTAAATTAGCCATATCCATCTGTAAGAACGCCTGAGCATTCTGTGCTGCAAGACGAGTACGAGTGTCTAGATTGGCTAAGTCCATTGAGGCCATTGCTGTAGCATTTTGCACTACTGCTTGCTGGCGAGCATCAAAGTCCTTCATGGTCATTGACTGCATAAACTGACTGTTTGCCATAGCTGCTTGTTGATTTGCGTCAAACTGCCGCATGTCCATATTCGCATTGACTTGTGCATTCATCATTGCAGCGTCTTGCTCGTTGCTTAAGTTTGCAAGACCCATCTGCTGTGCAAGCTGTGCATTAGTCTGAGCAGCCTGCATACGCTTTTCAAACTGCTGTAGCTCTGCAACATTTTGTGCCGACATAGACTCAGCGTCTGCTTGATTTTGAGAAGTCAAATTAGCTAAAGAAATTCTTTCTTCCATGCTAAGACGCGCAAGATCAGCTTGCTGTAACAACTGTTCGTTCTGAGACATGACCTGAACGTAGTTGTTTAGTTCCTGCATTCGGAATCTATTCTCTTCAGTAAAGTTAGCCGCATCTGTTGATGAGCGCTCCTGAAGGTTCGCAAGTTCCATCTGTTGTTCATTAGACAGATTTGCAAGATCCATTTGCTGTGCAAACTGTGCGTCTGTTTTACGGAAGTCTACAAGCGCGTTTAGGTTTGCAAGACGTGTTTGCTGTTCGGCTGTCATGTTTGCACGAGCCGTAGCATTACGCTCTGACAACTCAGATAGTTCTACTTTTAATCTAGCATCAAGGTTTGCACCTTCTGTTTGCTGATTAAGTTCTGCTTGTCGTATCTTGCGATTAACCTGTGCGTTGTACTCTGTTAGGCGCGCCTGCTGTTCAGAGCTAAGGTTTTCAGAGCCTGCACGATTAAGAGCTTCGAGGTTTGCAAGATCAGTCTGTTGACTTTGACTAAACGCCTGTGTAATTACCTGCTGACGCATCTGAGCATTTTGACTAGCTTCTTGCAATCTAGCATTTAGATTAGCTAACTCAGCCTGCTGTGTTGCATTTAGGTTATCGGCAGACGCTTGGTTCTGAGCCGTAAGGTTTGCAAGCTGTATCTTTTCTTCTGAACTTAAATTAGCTAATTCAGCTTGCTGACGTAGCTGAGTATTCTGCGCCATTGTCTGAGCATAAGTCTGAAGACGTGTTAGCTCAAAGCGATTAGCTTCTGTAAAGTTTGCAGAGTCTGCTGCGGCTCTTTCTGACAAGTTAGCAAGACGTACTTGCTGATCGTTAGAAAGATTAGCTAAGTCCATCTGTTGTGCTAACTGCGCGTTAGTTTTCTTAAAGTCTACAAGAGTCTGTAAGTTAGTCAGACGTTCTTGATTCTCAGCTGTCATAGTGTCACGAGCAGCTAAGTTCTGCTCAGACAAGTTCTTCAATTCAACTTGTAGCGCTGTATTAAGGTTAGCCTTGTCCATGTCCTGCTGTAGTTCAGCCTGACGCATAGTACGATTGACTTGTGCCTGATAAGACGCAAGACGTGTTTGTTGTTCTGCGCTAAGGTTTTGAGTAGCAGAAGCATTGATGGCTTGTAGGTTTGCAAGCTCCATTTGCTGAGAAGCCGACAAGTTCTGTACAGCCGCCTGTTGACGCTGTGCAGACTCTTGTTGCGCTCGTTGCTGTTGGAACTGCACGTCAGTCATACGAGCCTGCTGTTCTTGCTGGGCTGTCAGTATTTGTGCTTGCTGACGGAACTCGCCTTGTTGCATCTTAATCTGCTGTGCCATCTGTGCTGTTTGAGATGCAGCAGTCTGACGGTTAGCAAGGTTTTGCATACGAAGGCTTGCAATCTGCTTAGACTGTTCTAAGTTTGCTTGTTGCTGATTATTTAAGTTTTGCGATGCACGTTGCTGAAGGGCCTGAGCGTTGCTCTGAGCCATTGGAAGCGCACTCTGTATAATTGCATTAAATAGTGCGTCTCGTCCCACAGTGGACGTGCTAAGGCCTCTCTGAGCCATCTGAGCGTTGATTGCATCTACAGCCGGTCTTGCCCACATTGGAACTTCACCATCTTCCATGCCAGCAAGCAAGCCTTCCATCTGTGTAGATACAAGTGCTTCTTCTGGTAGTGCTGCAACAGCCGCTACAACTTGAGGATCTTCGCCAGTATCAAGCTGGGCTTCAACAGTTGCAGGATCTTCTGAAATTGCAGCAGTAACTTCTGGAGGCATTTCAACAACAACTGTTGCCATGTCTGCCGCAGCCATCTTACGTGCTTGACCTGTAACAGCCTGCATCTGTGCGGCTTGTGCAGTAGGAATACCACCAATCTGAGCCGCATCACCTGCTGGCGCTTCACCAAGAATAGCTTCACGACCTTCAAAGTCTACTGCGGGCTGACCACCTAACTGAGTTGCAATCCCTTCAGCGGCTTCAGCAACTTGTGCTGTACGCTTTGCCGCCATTTGATATGTGCCAAGCTTGTCGAGATCTGTCTGCTCTGCAATCATTTCAGGCGATGAATCTGCTGTAATAGCCTCACGACTTGCAGCAGCTGCCTGACGAACTTCTTCCATCTGTGCAGCTTCAGGAGCATCCACACCTAGTGTTGTATAAGCCTCACGCTTTGCAGGGCTGAACGATTCAAACTGCTCAATACGTTGTTGTTGTGCTTGTGGTGTTTCATCTGCACCAACAAACTCAGCCTGTGCTGCTTCAGCTTGTGGGGTTTCTCCAAGACGTGAGCGATACTCAGCAGTAGCTGCTTCGCCTTGTTGAGCTATGCGCTTTTGAATTACATCTTTATATTCTGGAAGGTCTTGAAGATCTACACCACGACCTTGAGCTATTTGACCTAAGCGTTGTACTTCGGCTTCAGAGATTGTAGCGCCTTCACGTGTAATAACTGCTGGGCCTTCGATGTCTTCTACTTCAGCTGCAACGCCCTGTGTAGCTGCAACAGCATAGTCGCGCTCTTCAGGCCTTGTAGCTGCCATTGCTCTAGCGGCTTGTTCTGCCGCAGCATCTCTTTCAGCCGCAACAGCCGGTGCAGTAATAGCGCCTTCTTCTACTTGTGCAAGTGCCTGCTCGCTTACTTCACCTTGAGCAGCTTCAACACCCCTAGTCCGATCAGCAACAGTAACGGCTTCCATTTGCTGTGCTTGTACAGCTGTAGGTGCTGATACGTCTCCTGCGGCCTGTGCCGTAGTTGCTTGTGTTGTAGGCGCTTCAATGCTTATGTCTGTACTTGCTTGAGCGGCTGGACCAATGTCAGTGTATTCAGGTCTGTCAAGTGTTTCGTATCGTACAAGCTCTACATCTTCTATTTGAGGTGCTTGAGGCATCTGTATATTTGCAGCAGGATCATCTAATATAGATACGCCGCTTTGATTACCGCCTTGATTGCCTCCAGACGTATCACCGCCTTGGTTGCCTCCCTGATCACCATCTTGAGTTTGGCCCATGACTATTCTTACTGCCTCTGCACGAGTCATGCCTGAATCTATTAACTCTTGTACGGCTGCTCTTTGTGCGTCAGTTAATCCAGCTAGTGGACCTCCTCTCTGACTAGTTGCCTGTTGCGCTCTAGCTTCTGCAACATTTTTAGGTCCAGCAGTAGTTCTAGGCTCTTGGCTTTTTACGGGCCTAGCGCTATATTCTTGTTGAGGCGGTAACTTTATTCCAGCCTGTTGCTGACGAGTCTGCTCTTGAAGATAAGGAACTTCAGCCATGCGTTCTTCTCTAGCAGGGGGTCTTCTACCGCCTCCCATTTCTATTGTGTCCATAGGATTAGGATTAATCCCATCAGTCTGACCAGCAGATCGTTTTGTAGGATTTTTTACAGTCGGCAAAGGCTTTACAGGCTGAGTAGTTACTCTAGTATTTTTAGATTTTTCTTCAGCAGATACTTGTGGCGCTACTCTTCGCCCACCAACACGAGCAGACTTTCTAAATGCCTTAGTATTTCTTTTGTTTCTGTTCTTTGACATATCTTTATCCTGTTAGTAAGACCAGAGAGCAGGAGAAGGGAATTCGTTATCTGCTACATCTAAATGTATGAATCGTCCGCTACCTTTTTGATTAACACCTATTCTTTTTATACCGTGTTTCAAGGCAACTTCTAAAACCCTTAAAGCCCTTTCGTGATCTACTGCAATGTCAACGGCTTTAGCGCTTGCATGCGCTCCGGGTTTTGTTTTTCTTTTTTCTATTGGGTGTTCAGGACACCTATACCCAGAAGAAATAATAAATGGAAAACCACATTCTTTTCTTATTGAGTTTAAAGTATTTAAGAAGTCTTTGTCAAATTTATATTCGCCACAGTGTTGACAAGCTAATTCTTCTTCTGTAAAATAATTCATTAGCGCTCCCGCGATACACCCTTAGTCTTCTCAAATGAGCGCATTGCTCCAAGACCTAACATGCCCATTAAGACAGGCATCATAGTTTCTAAATCAATTAGTGGTATAGTTACTTCAATAGCTAGTAAAGCTAATACAAAATTAGTAAATGGTATAACAAGAAAATTACCTGTCATGCCTAACACACAACACCAACCAACAGCGGGTCTCCAACCAGAAACGAATAAAGACTTGTGTGCTGCTTCTACTTTATTTACTTCTAATTGTGACTTTGCAAGTTCTTGTGCATGTCTTTGGGCCATTGTCGCAACTTCATGCGCCAACTTAGCTTTTTGATCTTTGTCTTCAACAAACTTATCTAGTAAGCCCGTTACTGGTCCTATTAGCTGTTCAATCATCTAAAGTACTCCGCAACTACAATGC
>VMHT01148542.1_pt1 | contig 15010 bp, 23 predicted proteins | sample 4693611 | NCBI WGS metagenome assembly VMHT01 (sample SAMN12280063, study PRJNA550983) | marine metagenome | isolation source: seawater sampled from same location over 5 years 0.02-0.2 micron viral filtrate | place: USA: collected off the coast of southern California halfway between the port... ... | reverse complement strand
GCGGAAGCAACAGCAACGTGAACAACGTAGACTTAAAAAGAAACAGTCACAGTCGTCAGACCAGCCAAAGCCCACCATCCCTGAGGACGTGGTGCTGACCCTTGACATGCTCACAGACCCTGACAGATGATAAACAAGAGATTATTCGAACACTACGGCATCGACACCAACAAGGACCTCAAGATACCCAAGGTGTGTGCCAGGCCCTACGACACTGTGCTGATAGACAAGCAGGGTTCGTGCTACGCCTGTGAATGCACAGCATGGCTACCACAGAGCATAGGCAACCTACAGATCAAACCATTGGCAGACATACTGGGATCCACCATGCACAAACACCTACAGGGATCCGTTTCTGATGGGACCTATCGCTACTGCAACGCCAAGCAGTGCGCCTACTTCAAACAGGACGGCGGCGAGGGCATAATCCCACAACGACAGGACGATCACATCAGGCACCTGCGATTGGCCATAGATGACAGTTGCAACCTGCGTTGTCCCAGTTGCAGGACAAATTTGATATTCCACAAGGAGGGATCCGCGTATCGACTGGGCATACGCCTGGCTGACAGGATCATAGAATGGTTGCAGTCATACACCATGGAGGTCAAGGTGCACATAGGATCCGATGGAGATCCGTTCGCATCTCACGTGTACAGGCACTTCATGGAACAGGTGCCGGAGCGTGACAACATCAAGTACTCCATACTGACCAACGGGCTCATGTTCAAGGAGTTCCACACACGTGTGCCGTATGTGATTGCCAACCTCAAGGAGTTGGGCGTCAGCATAGATGGTGCCAGCAGGGACACCTACGAGAAACTGAGGCTTGGTGGAAGGTGGGACAAGATACTGGAGGCGCTGGAAAGCATGGCCGAGGCCAAACACAAACACGGATTCCAATTTGGACTGCACATGGTTGTGCAACAGGCCAACCACCACGAGCTGGAAGACATGCTGGAACTGGGCAGGACCTACGGTGCGGACAGGGTGTACTTCAACAGGCTGGAGGACTGGAACACCAACATAGATTTCAACGCACAGACTTTCACACAGATGCCGGAGTTCCGTGATTCCCTCAAGAGGATCAGTGACAGCAATGATGTGAGGACGGGCAACGTGCCCACTGTCTACAACAACGTTATCTCAATCTAGCAGAAAAACTGTTCAAGAACAGTTCAGCAAACCGTTTGTGATTTTCTATACCGTAGTGCAGGCCATCCCTTGCCTTGCTGGGTTCTGGCACTAGTTTCCTGTTCTCCCGCGTATGGAAGTATGGCCAACAGTTTCTCAGCGTGTGGTTCTCCAAAAGGTTTGGTCTGTCATGCTGTGTGCGGAAGTCAATGTAGTCGTTGGAAAAGCAATGGAATGTCTTGCATTGATTCTTCTCGGCGTACTTCTCAAGGAAGAACACGCTTTTGAGGAAGTTGCTTATGTCGGTGTCATAGTCTTCGTATTTGAGCCTTTTGTCTACTCCCATTATGTTCCTTGGACTGGACCTTTCTAATCTTTCCCTACGACTGCTCTCAGGCCACATGACAATTATGATCTCTGGATGTAACACTTTTTCACATGAGTGCAGTATCCTCACACATGCTTCGGCACTTGCACCAGGTTGTCCTAGGTTCCAGTAGCGAAGCAACTTTGTGTTGTGTTGACTGATGTGATGTGCCCATGTTTCGTTTGATTCAAGGCCAACTCCCCAAGTGTGTGAACACCCTAGAATGACCACGTTCTTCTTGCCATCCGGCATGGGATTCCATGATGGACAACGAAAAGGATATTCTTCAAATGTTTTAAGGTCGTTGTCGGAATAGTGTCCGTACTTCATTAGGTACTTCCTTTAGACAAACTCATCTGTTGTTGGATACGCATGTTGATGTACAGTTCCATGAAACCCATCCTAGTCTTGCGACCCCATAGGTCCGGATACTTCAACTTGCCCACCATGAGATGTTTCTCCTCACCATAGCAGTCCAGCATGTCTGTTTTTTTACGATGTACGAATTTCAATGCCTTGTTCTCTGCGAGGTAGTTGATCAATGGGGATTCTTTTTTAAGTAAGTGTTTGGCCACGTATGGTGGTATCTGCTCTCTTCTCTCTTTCAACTTGACTGAATAAAATCGTTTCACACAATTAATTATTGTGCTTGATGGCGGTCCCTGGGAGAATCGAACTCCCCTTTGCAGGATGAAAACCAGCTGTCCTAACCGATAGACGAAGGGACCAAGTAGTTGCGAACCAGCCATACCAAAAACACCAAGTTCGCCTTTATTACCAAAAAACTCGTAGAGTTGTTTAAAATGAGGTTTTTGGTGCCGCTTCACGGATTCGAACCGCGGACCTACTGATTACAAATCAGTTGCTCTACCAACTGAGCTAAAGCGGCGTCACAGTTAATATAGTACACTATAAAACGAGTCTAGTCTACCCTTTAAACGCACATAGAAGCACGTACACGCATGGTAACATTAGGTCTGGAGTAGTTGTATAATCAGTATTATTACCACAAATAACTGTTATGTTCAGTACGCATATCTGACCTGCAAAAATTGTATAAGTAATTTTACAATGAGAGATACGAAACTATTACAATCACACTCCGCAAAACTTATGCGTGAGGCTAAAGAAAAGCAACTCCAAAGAATGCTACGTAAAGAAGTCGATACAGGTGCGAATGGCACACAGGAGTATGTTATCAAAAAAGGTGAGAACACCGGCCGAGTTGCAAAGGATTTCCAAAAGGCTAATTCCGACAAGCGACAGTAATACCACGCATATAATAATCAGCAGGCAACATCTAAATAAACAGCATGAAGAATTTTTTAAGAAAGATATACGATTTTAAAATTAATATCATACGGAAATATCCTGTTGCCTGCTCTATTATAGCATGGTTGGAGGGCATTATAATAGGAATACTGATCTATCATTATTTCATGATGGATGTGTTAAGTTGTTGCAATGGATAAGAAAATGGAAAGAAACATTATTACAGTATTGGTACTGATACTAATTGTGTTAGGTCTGTCGGGTTGTGTAAAGAAGAACATCAAAGCAGATCATCCAAAGCAACCAACACTATTAGAGACTATTAGTAATATACCAAGTATAGGTATTGCCATAGGATGTGTGTTTGCACCATGGTCAGAAGAATGTAACAAAGATAAAGAAGACAAGCCTCATCAGACACAAGAAGAATATTTAGATGAGGTCAATAAAGAGTTTGACAACCTAGATGAGGAATTAGTAAATGGCGACGCCAAATAATTTTAAAGTAACAACCGCAATAGGGGAAACAGACAACTACATCGGTGCTGATATAAACTTCTATCATATAACTTTGAAAGACAATAGTGCGTCAGTAGTAGATATAAGAACCGAACTTGGTTATGATGAAACTGTTCACAACGTAATAAGAGCTGTGCTAGATCGCGGAACAATGGTTCACCAAAGAATAGACAACGCCGCAACAGGCAGGATAGACATAGCGATGGAAAGAGCAGGATGGACAGCGGCAACATTACAAACTGCTTTGAGAGATCTAGGTGATGCTGTTGGTGTGAACGATAAAGACCTTAGGGGAACTGTTGTTACCGAGACAGAACTAAAACTTGATGCCTCTTAATTAAATTGGTAAGCCTAATCTATCTTCAGTAAAGTCTAATCCTTGCAATTCTTTAGGTTTTCCTTTTGGGTACGAAGGCTCTATTCGAAACTCCTCTTCTGTCTCGTCATTCCTACAACCTGCAACCAACCAATCCCATTGGAAGTTACCGTCGTTTACAAATTCCCATAATACATCATAGGTGCCTCTGTCCGGATCTTTGAGAGTCAGCTCGGCCTTGCACTCCTCCATGGTTTCAAATGTTTTTTGCATTTGGAAGGTTTGCTGTGTTTCTATAGGACTCTGGCCTATCATGTAGGCTAGTATCAGTATCTTGTACATCTTACTCTTTAGGTAAGTGGACGCACTGCGCCTCTGTTGCCTCTAGTCTTGTCTTTTTATCAAAAAGCCAGACATAAGAATATGTTATGTTCTGATCCACCACATGGCATTTTTTACCAAATGATACTTTTGGATTAGACGGAATAGCACACCCAGTTAAAAGTAAAGATATTGCTAATATTATAATTGTTTTCATATGTTTAATTATAACAGTATTTAATTAAATGTAAAGCAAATAAATAACCATATAAACAAGGAGAGACAATATGTTCTTAACAATTGGATTAATAATCGGTTTTATAGCTGGTTGGTACGTGAATGAAAAATTCGAGGACCTAGCCGGAGCAAGTAAAAAACTGATGTTTTGGAAAAAGTAATCAGGGGATTAAAATGTTTGGAAAAATGAAAATGCCAAAGATGCCTAAGATCAAGATGCCCAACGTAGTTGGTAACGTCAAAGAGCTAGGTAAAAAAATTGGCAGTGAAGTTGGGAATAAAACCAAAGGTGCTGTTAAAGGTGTCAAGGGTTTAAATCCGTTTAAAAAATAATATATGACAGAGGGTGAGTTATGTTCAAATGGTTCCGAAGACTATCAAAGTCCTACAAGAAATTTTTGTGTGATCAGTACATACCTAAGCCCACTGTCTATAAAATAGGCAACAAGAAATACATCAAAGTAAAACGTTTGAATACAGGAAAAAAGGGTAAAGGACCTTACATCAAATAACATATGCTTGACATTATATTCTTAATGTTCGTTATAGAGTTCAATAAACCGAACGACAGTTTTGTTATGCCTGTGTCAAAAACATATCCTGAAGAAAGAAATGTATTGGTTGCTGTGCCTGTAATACCAGTAGAAATAGAAGTTATCAATTAGTAATATTATCTCTCGTCCTGATAGATTCCCCACCATCAAAGATAATGTCTTGTCCTGTCATAAAATTATTTTTATCACTGTTCAACCAAAGTAGTAGTTCAGCCACATTGCTTGGATCTGTAGCAGTGCCCATCGGAATATCTTTTGCGTAGATTTCTTTTAATTTGTCTTCCGGATAACCAACATGTAAATTTTTTGTACGTTTGCTATTGCCCAAGATAACATTGTTGAATAAATTTTTCCTCCAGGTCCAAAATGCACTGGCAGACTTGAAGTAAAACTCTGCTATGTGTTTCGCGCCACCGGTTGCGGGTTTGTTTGGTCCACCTGCGTATATTAAAGTACTCAGCCCTGATATACTGACCCAACGCATAAGATTTTTATCGTCGTTCAATTCTGGTTTGCACTCTATTAGTAAACTTGCTAATGGTTCGGCACAAACTTGAATTGCTTTCTGAAAGTCTTCTAACTTTGCCTTGTCCCACCCTATGTTCCAACTTTCTCCTAAAAGCCAATAAACTTTAGAGATTGGCCCAAGCTGTCTTGCTTTGTCTACGACATCTTTCATATCAGTAGACTGGCCTACATCTTTTTTTATAAGTGTTATGTTTGAATTCTGTTCAAGAACTTTTGTTTGATCGTCTTGGTTTCTATAGGTACCAACAACTTTATTTGTTTTTGATTCTTCTCGTGCAACAATGCTTCCTATCGATCCATTTGCACCACAAATTAATACTGTCATTGTTTCTTAATGAAGTGGCCCTAGGGCCACCCCAAGTGTTAAGATTATTTCCCTACCCAGTTCTTGCCTGCTTTGTCTAAGATGGCAATCCAATCTGGATTATCTCCATACATGTCTGGATGGAAAAGTTTTTTATTTTTGATTTTGTCTAGTACACCCTGTGAAGTCAGCACACTGACCCATGCTTGTCTAAACTGGTCTAGCTCGGCACTATCTAAGTTTGCTGAATCCAAGTATGTGAACGTCTGTAAGTCGTTATACTTGTAATCTGGAAATACTTTTGACATAGGTTCCATGTCTAGTATTTTTGTAGGTCCTGTGTTGGCCCAACAAGAGATCCCATTCTTTGTTACACCAGAAACTGCTTTTGGCATATTTGTGTATAACATATCTGTATCGCCTGCTACAAAGCCCTTAAGACTTTTTCCAGATGAACCATATGGCACAAACTTCATTGGCGTACCGGTGACTTCTACTAATGGATCAATCAAGTGTTGACCATAGGAGTTTGATACTGCGAATGTAAGTCTCTTACCTGCCTTGAGTCTTGCAACTGCTTCGTCCAACGCATCGTTTGAACAGAAAGCCATTGCTCTTCCCCATGCAGTCCCTATAAATGTTTTATTGGTACCTTGTAGGTCACATCCTGTTTCCTCATGGGCTAATGTGTTTTGCATCCAAATGGTTGGATTTTTTGATGACTTCAAGTAAATCGAAGCACCCACGCAACTATCAACAACTATCTTGTTTATTTTATAGCCTGTTTCTTTTTCAAGAATAGGAATAAACAGTTCGGCATTGTCGAACATAGATCCGCCTGGTGTACCATTTACGAGATAATCAATTGTCTTTGCCTTAGCAACAGACATAGTCAGTAATATCATCATGCATGATAATAGTATTTTTCTCATATTTTACTTTTCCTTTTAAGTTATTCAACTTATGTTAATGTTTTTTTCCACGTTTGTCAACAAGCAAGATATAACACGGGCATAGGAGTAAACTAGTCCTATGTCATACTTGCCTGTTTAAGAAAAAGTTAGCGGTAATCCGCATACGGGATGGCGTTCTCATTCGAGTAAAGAGTGTAAGGTATTGGCGTACAGTTCACTCTGGCGTCATTTTATTCCCGACGTCACTGGATAGTGGCGTTACAGAATTATTTATTATTGAAATAATTGATGTAGTGCATTGTGGTTAAACCAATCACCGTATATAAAAATAAGCCTAGTCACTCCTGATTCTATCTGTCCTTGAAGCACAAAAGCAAAGACCAATATAAGGGTATCCCACCTGCGTAATAGCACACCCAGTGGCATCAAAGCAACGAGCACATACAAGTAGAATAATCCTTGCTGTTTCATGTCCCCTAGATACCAAACCAAACAGACCAAAACAAAAAATGTCAATGAGTATAGGACTTTCTGATTTAGTTTGAATACCACGTGTAGATGTTTTGCAAACGGCCATGCCGCCGCCACACAGATGAAATTCATAAGCACAAAGTACAATAACAGTCGATTGAACATTCCTGTCTCTATTGTTGTTGTCCAGTTTATTATTTCAAGATTGTTCTCTATGATGTTCAGTATTATTGCTTCACTGGTTGTAATAGGTATGCCGATCAACAATAACGGTGTAAGCTGTGTAAGTCCCGCGGCATTGTTGGCCGTTTCCGCACTAACCAAACTCTTCAAGTCTCCCTTTTCATTGTATCTATTTTTCTTTTTTTGCCTTCCCATTTCAAACACGTAAGCCACGTTGCTGGCCAACGTCGACGTCAAATGAGGTACTAGGCCACATATACTGCCTATAAAGGTTCCACGTATACTAGAACCAATATGTTTACAATACTCTCGTATGTGCATAATAAATTGATTGTCCCAAAGTTTATTCAACGCACTGGCATTTGGTCTAGGACTGTTCCATGCCTTTAGAAATATCGGGAAAACAAACAATGCAATCACCACAGGGTATAAGGGTAATCCAAAGTGTAGATAATAAAATTTTTCGTAGTTGATAAGTGAGTCAAAATTATATATGTAGAGTTCCTTGTTGAATCCTATTCTAGATAAAGTCCAGCCGAGACAGAAGAGTCCTAGATTGGCATACCATTTCTGATTGCCATATGTCATTATTAGGAAAACACTTACCACACAAAGGATCAAAACCTGTGTGTGCGTATTATAGAACTTTGCTATTCCAAATACAGCTAGGGGCAACACTGCTAACATTATTAGAGATGCTATACCCGAACCAACAAAACTTCCTATTGCAGAATTACTAATGGCGTAATTTCCTCTGCCATCTCTAAACATCCTGTGCCCTTCTTTGACCGCTGGTAGACTGGATGTCTCGCCTGGGACCGCCAGTGTTGTTGCCACTACACTTCCTGTGTACTGGGCCGAGCAGGCCAAACATAGATAGAATAATACTATCTGAAACAGGTTGTAGTCTGTAACAAAAGGATACACCAACATCAACACCACCACATTGCCTACTCCCGGCAACATGCCTGCAAGTAATCCAAAGGATATTCCTAATAACATGATTGCCAACTCAATAGGAACTAATTCAATCATGATTAAAAGTCAACTAACTTGAACACTTCTTTCCAGTGTCCGTCGGGCAGTTGCTTACCTCCCAGGTCGTCTATGTGTATTGAATTGTTTATGTTAGATATGTGATCCCAGTACTTCTTATGCAGTATTGGATCTAATGGTTTACTATCTTTGCAGTACCAAGACATCTTTGGATGATTGAATTCATTATCCCATTTTGGAAACCTTTTTATTCCAAATGGCAAATTCTTATAAAGAATAGTTTGTTGCATCCATTCTGTTGGGCTTATCCAAACTCCTTTGTTTATATTTTGCATCCTAGCGATATCCCTTGCATACACACTAGATGTCATGACAATGTCCGGACTTCCGTAGAAGTAAATCACATCACACTCACCACTATGGCTTAAGGTTTGATTCAACTCACTACTAGGTTGGAACAGGCTCCAGCAGTCAACCTCTTCGTTGTAAATTATTTTTTTCCAGCCGCGACCTGTAAGCAACGCACGATTGTCTGATGCCTTCCTGCCAATGTATTCGTCACAAGCATTGCCACAAATATCATCCAACCCTATATAACATTGTGTCCAATCATTTTCCTTGTGTTTGATCATCTCCCACATCTTATTGAAATCCATAAAGTGTATTTCTGTTTTAGGAAATTTATCTAGATATCTCTCTACATGTTTGTAGTTCCAATGGAACTCTTTGTTCTGCGGATGGTCGTTTTCTAATCTATCAATTCCCATCATGCTTATAACATCTATCTGTGTGTTTGTTCGATGTGCTATTTCTAAAAGATAAGACGAGTCGTACCCACCACCCCACGACAACTCGAGAATGTCATATTGTTCTCGTAGATGTTTCATCTGTTCGTCGTAAAGTTTGTCAAGGCTTTCGTGGATCTTTGCTGTCTTGGGATTGAACTGCCACTCCACCTGACAGTTAGAAACACGCTCCTTGCCTTTGTATAGTGCTTCTACCAGTGTATTGTAGCTATTACCAGTTGCAACTGAACGTATGTGTCCGTTGTCTTTACCGCCTAGTTTAAATAGATTAATCTGCATAGTATTGGTTCTTATATTTTTAGTACGCCAATACCTAATTTTACTTATTTTGACCACTGTTGTCAAAGAAATTTAATTTGCTATTTGTAAATTTTGTAAATTAAAATTTACAAAAAGTTTACATCGTTTACAGCGTATGAGTAGGAATTAACAGGTTTCCGTGTATAATTTACAATAAGTAAATTTACAAACATTAATTTACAAAAGGAAACAAAAATGTACGCAGACAAGAAAAAAAGCCAAAAGGTTTATGTAGAAAGCAAATGTGTTTCTCGTGACGACTGTTGTTGGGATGAAACACCGGACACATCGGAAGTCGTTGCTGTAAATGAAGAAACCAGCCAACAATGGCCTGCCCACTGGCAGACACAATTATAATATGTGGCCTGTAACAGACGAAGAACAAGATTGGATATCAGGTAGATAATCTATTTTGAATGAGGTGGTAGTTTCTTTTCTACCCACCATATGTGCTTACGTGTGATTGGATCATACTTACGCAGTTTAAGTTTATCGTTTTTCTTCTCACCTTTAGTAGGCTTCATAGCGTAGTAATAAAACCCGTGATCCTTCATCTTAGAATCTTCAGGAACTAGTCTAACTTTTGCGTATGGTTTCTTTGACTTTGCTTTGTCTTTTGCCATATTGATATCCTAGTGTGTATGCCACCCCTATGAAAGTAGCAATGATTAGTGTGTGCCAAATATAAAACATAATATTAGTTATTTGTTTCGCTTATGTCAGTTAACATATCTTCTACAAATTTGATCTTGTATTCCTTAAACTGTCCTTCTAGCCATGGCATATGTGTTTTATCCTTACGTTCTTGCCATGCAGTGCTTTCATAAACGCTCCTGACACTGTAAGAAAAATTACCAACAAACATCATAGAGTATCCCATGTCGGAAAACTTGTGTTCGGGCAGTATTGACTCACCGTTCATAATCGCGATCACAGGATCGTTGCCCGGGAATGAAACTAGTTTGTAATCAATCTCACCACTGGCCAGTGCTGTCCTAAACGGTTTACTTTTGTATCTGACAACTTTTATGTTTGGATTGATTGATTGTAAGAATTCTGTTTGTGGTGGTGCCCAAAAACTACTGTCCCACACACCTACAATAACTGTCTCACCTTCCTTAAGGAAGTTAATGTCAGCGGCTTCGTCATTGCCCTCGAAGTAAGTCAAGTGGTATGGACTGTTTGAAAACGTTGAAAGAAGATAATTGTTATCCAAGTTACACGGACTTCCGTGTGCTTCACGTTCTGTCGGCCATGCAGTCAAAACTTTTCCTTTGTGATTGCTTATGATCTTTTTGGCCTGCACACAGTTTTCAGCTTTTATAAATTGTCCAAAGTTGTCACCCAATGATAATGCTATGACTTCATTCATCCTGTCTATCAATCCGCCTGCCCTCGAGTGTTTGATGACGTCTATCTTGTCTGCGTAGGCATTACTACAAATTATAAAAAATAATAACAGTAAAATTTTTCTCATTAATCTCCTAAAAATAAATTACAAACACTCTTTTTAAATTATCTATCAAGGGCTCACTTAAAAGAAAGCCAAACAACAATGGTGTAGTGTCATGTTTGTAAAACAACACACCAATGGGCATCAAGCACAGAGCGATCAATAAATGATTTACTCCTGCGTAGTGCATGACTCCTGTCTGCCATAAGGCAAACAACAGCAACACAAAAATAGTGATGTACACTTTGTTAATAGGTACACCGTTGAATATCTTTATAAGGTTAACATACTTTGCTGACAAAAGCAATCCAATTACTGAGCTCAGGGCGAAAAAAATTAGTATTTGGTTAAACGTGCTTTTAAACCATTCGATGTCTACCGGTAGCCCTCTGCTTTCAAGTATGTTGTATATTAATGCTTCGCTGGCTGTTATTGGTATTCCGAGGAACAACAGAGGTACAAGTTGCGTGAACACTCCTGCGTTGTTGGCACTTTCACAGGCTATTAGACTGTGCATGTCTCCTTGCTTGTACTGTTTCCGTGACACACGCAGTGATTTCTCTGTGATGTACGCTAGAAGACTGCTAAATCCAAAGGACATGCCGGGCATCAATCCTCCTATTGATCCCAATGCTGAACTACGTAATAATGTTTTCCAGTATCCCTTGATGCTTTTAAGTGTGTTGATATAACCTTTGAATGTTACTCCTGGGAAATCAAAGCTACCGGGTTGTTTAAGATATGAGTTCAACAGTACTGGTACAACAAACAAACTTACAAGAACAGAGAGGGTTGGCAGTCCCGAGTAGATACTGTCTATGCCCATGGTCATGAACGCTGTTCCTGTCTCCTCGCGATACCCCACCTGTCCTAAAACTCCGCCGAACACAAACAGTAGGACACTTAACCATAGTTTATTTCTACTTACATAGACTAAAACCAAAGATGCTATGCCAAGTAACAAACTTTGCATCATCGATGTCCATATGCCATAAACTCCCCATAGCACAGGCAACATGATTATCACCAACAGCATGGCGAACATACTTGCTAGATAACTGCCGACTGCACTAAACATAATTGCAGAACTGCCTTGCCCTTTCCTGAACAACGTGTGTCCTTCTATCTGTGTTGGAATGTTCATACTTGCACCGGGCACTCCAAACACTATCGCAGTTATTCCATTGAAGTATTGGTCTATACTCGCCATGGTCACATAGAATATCAATATGTTCACAGGATCGAGGTGCATCAGGAACGGATATGCCATTGTCATTAACACAAAGCCACCAACACCCGGCAACATGCCAGACAGCAGTCCGCTTATTATTCCTATAGCAAATACTATTAACGTTTCCATTATTTGTCTTGTATGGGTATTAGTCTAATGCTCTTAGACATTATCCCAATCGGTTTCCTGTGTTTGAGGTCTAGCAGTCCGTGATGTACGTTCCTACTCACCACTTCATCGAAATATCGATCCCTTATAATTCTTTTGTTTAACGTGTGTTTCTCCTTGAGTTCATTCTGTTGTCTGATGTCTTTGCTTCTCCATGCACCTCCTTTGGTCTCTGGGGTCATTAAAAAATCTGTCAGTCCTCCCAATCCCATGGCCCTGTTCAATCTATGATAATGAACACTTGACCAATGGTTCATCCTGTGTACTTTCTGTTTGTCGGGTAGCACACCCATGTCTTGGAATATCAAACGCATTTCCTTTGCCTTTGCGTGGGCCATCTTCTTGATGAGATCAGGTACCAGGTCGTTCAACCAAAAGTATATCAGCTCGGAGTTTGGGTCAACGCATGACAGTGGGGTATCGAATAGGTTATGATGCATCTGGAACGCATACCAGCCGTCCTCTATCGTGAGGTGAGGCTTCTCCAATCCCACTATCCAACAGGACCTGCCCTCGGCTCGCGTCAGTGTTATTTCACCGCTGTTCTGTGCCCATGAGTTTGGATTGTTGAAGTCGTTGTCCCAGGACATGAATTCACTGTCCAGCAGGCTCTTCTCGTATCTCTGTGTGTCATAGGGTTGCCATGCTTCGAACATCAGGACCTTCCAGCCCAGTTGCGATATGGCGTCCGCGTACTTGACCTTTACCGCTTCCCCTGTGTGCTGTGCCAACCATGCCCTGGCATCTGTCTTCTTCTGCACAGAAGCGTTGGCCACGTTGACCAAGGTGACACCTGTCGTGCCTCTACGCATGAAAGCGTCTGCTATGGTGTCACTGTCCGTCCCACCCGAGTAACTGATGTATATCTGATCGTATCTCTGTTCCAGGGCTTCACACATCTGATCTCGCAGTTGCACGAGGTTATGCTCGGGTTCGGCTGTCCAGTCTTGCGTGGCATCCACACCTGCCATGTGGAATTCTAGTACACCCTTGCGGGTCAGGTACTGCGGTAGGTCCAGATCTGTCTTGTTGTGGTTGTCCTTGTGTGCTAGGTCTTGACTTATGTGTCGCAGTGCATCGACGTCGCTGTGGAAACGCTTTCCATTCGCTGTGATGTGCGTAAGTCTGTTTTTTGGGTTCCTGTTGAGGCTCTCGAAAGTCACGAGATATTTACAGTGGTGTTGGGGGTGTGCTAGTCGTTCTGGTCGTCTTGGGCTCTGCTGGTCACTATCTTGTCAACAAGTCCGTATGCCACTGCCTCCTCGGCGTTCATGAACTTGTCCCTCTCCATGTCGTCCTTCAACTTCTGCAGTGGTTGTCCTGTGGTCTTCTCATAGATCTCTGTAAGTTCCTTCTTCCATCTCAGTAATTCGTTTGCCCTGATCTCAACATCAGTGGCCTGTCCACTCGCACCGCCCAGTGGTTGGTGTATCATGTGCCTTGCGTGTGGTAGCATGAATCTCTTGCCCTTGGTTCCCGCACTTGCTAGGAGTGAGCCCATGCTACAAGCCTGGCCCACCACTATTGTTTGTATGTCTGATCTCACATACTGCATGGTGTCGTATATCGCCATGCCTGCCGTTACCAGTCCGCCCGGCGAATTGATATACAGTGTTATATCCTTCTGGGCATCTTGTGATTCCAAGAATAACAGTTGAGCACACAACACCGAAGCTGTGTGTTCCTCTATCGGTCCTTCCAACATGATTATCCTGTCCTTGAGCAGTCTACTGAAAATGTCGTAGCTTCTCTCGCCTTTGGATGTCTGTTCTATCACTATTGGTGTAAGTGGCATATACCATTATAATACACTATAATGCCAAATGGGTCAACCAGTGATATGTGGTATTATTAAATGTGTGCCACGAGGCCACAGATGGCAAAGAACACTATGAACGCCCAGGTGTCCAGCCTGTATCTCTCCACCAGGTTGTACTGCTGTCGGTCCGACACTAGATCTGCACCGGCACTATGTAGTGCTTGCCGTCCACTTCTATGGTGGTCTTGATGGCCCAGTCGTGTTTGCGTAGGTCCTTGTGCTTGGGTGGCTGTCCGTCCGCTGTGAGGTTGCTGACTCTCTTCTTCTTGGCCGGTTTAGACGTCAGCCAGTCGTGTTCTTCTGCTGTGTAGATCATTTCGAGGTTGTTCCTTTGTTTTACACTAATTTAGCATGACCGGTGGGAAAACACTAGTGTTAATGGTGCAGGGCTGTCATGTGCAATGGCGTGGGATCCGATCCACTCTCGCTTCGCTGGACCCCGCAGTTGCCACGTAATCGATACAGCAGTAATTATATGATATTGTGTGTGTTTTGTCTAGCCCAGACTTATCTTCACTGTGCCGTTGTCGTTCCACAGCTGGCCCGCGTTGCTGGGATCCGTGGTTGGCAGGTCCGTCGCCATGACCTTGCCGTTGTTGTTGATCATCAGGGTGCCGTTGTCGTCGGGCGTCTTGATCTGCCTCTTGGTGGTACTGCCCGATGAGATGAACGCCTTGTAGCCCTCCGCGGTCTGCAGGCACAGTGGCACGTCCTTGTGTGCGTAGATGGCGTTGTTGGCCACGGTCAGCAGGGCCTTGTGCTGTCCGTCCTTACGCCCGATTATCTCTATCCTGCTCTGGTCCACACCCTTCCTGTTGTCCTTGATGCTACCCTTGATGGAGCCTATCCGGATGTCCTCACCGGCGTCGTTCTTGCCCGTGAACTCCAACCAGGTGTCTGCGTTGATCTGTATGTTTTTTCCCACCTTGAACATGTATGTGCTTATTTATTTTTCCTGTGTGCAAATTTTTTGATTCTGAGGAACACCCCCGTGAGGCCAGTTCGGACCCACTGCCAGTCACGTGCCAGCACACCCTGTCGCCATGAACTTATCACTGCACACACGGTGCCGAACGCAAACAGCACAAGGGCGAATATGACCACTGCCTTGATGAAT
>VMHT01106863.1_pt1 | contig 15010 bp, 16 predicted proteins | sample 4693611 | NCBI WGS metagenome assembly VMHT01 (sample SAMN12280063, study PRJNA550983) | marine metagenome | isolation source: seawater sampled from same location over 5 years 0.02-0.2 micron viral filtrate | place: USA: collected off the coast of southern California halfway between the port... ... | reverse complement strand
GATTGTTGCAACTGAACTCGAGAAGTACCTAGGAGAAAAAATTATCCTAAAACATATCCCAGGTGCGAGAGAGATTCCTGGATTTAATAAGTTCCATAACGAGCTTAGATTCGATGATAAAACAATCATGGTTTCTAACGGTGGTAATGGCGTATCTTACTTGAATGAACAAGTAGATTATGAATACTCAGACTATGAGAGTGTTGGCTTGATGAATCTCAACATTATTACAGCTCACCAAAAAAGCCACGATCCTTATGGTGATAAACCTACTTCGTTCTCAGGTGGCGGAGGAAAGATTCCAGAAGGCATTGCAATGACTATCCTCAAGTGTGGTAACATGACTACAGAAGACTATATTGTTTGTTTTAAGGAAAAGGTAAACTGGATTAAAGGTATGAAAGGCAGCTCTAGACGTCTTGCCTTTAAACGCGGTGAATTAGACGGCACTAGGGACAACCCAGCTGCTTTCAAAAAACATGTACAGCCATCAATTGACGAAGGTCAAGCAGTGCTCTGGTTCCATCATGGTATCCTACAAGCAGATGGTTCACATGCAGACGACCCTAATTACCCAGGAATTCAGATGGAAGATCTTTTCTATGATATGTATGGAGGAGCACCTGATAGTGAATTGTATGATGCCTATAAACTTGTAAAAAGTTTTAGAGACGGGTTACAGAAATCTCTTTGGGTAAACAAAGGTAATCCAAATCGCGATAAGCTTGTAGCTGCAATGCATGAGCTTGCTAATAATCCAGAATCAGTTGCGGCTATCCAAAAGAAAGTCGGAAATTATGATTGGTTAATTGGTGAAGCAGGAGATGCTCATGTTAAGACTCTAAAAACTTTTGTTACGGAAAATGCTTTAAAAACTTTAGTTGAGTTTAATAAAGAAGCATTTGGTATCAAAGCTGTTTATAAACCGGAGTTAGTAAAATGAAACCGAACATTTTAGTTATTACAGGACCACAAGGCACTGGTAACCATTTGTTCTCTAAAGTCCTATCCATGCACAAAGATGTGCATGGGTGGGATCAACTATTGCGAGAATATTGGGTTAATCACGATGCGGCTCCTTTTAAACAAATCTGGAATAATCCAGAAACAATTGACGAACACGACTGGTTAACATATGATAACTATGTCCTAAGTGTTAGTGCTCCATACGTTGAAAAAGACACTCACACTAATGAACGTCACACTATCTATCCAAAGTTTAAAGAAGTATTGAGACGTCTTTCTGTAAAAGGAAATTTACAAGTTGGTATTATTGGAAGAGACCAAAATATAACTGCTCAAGGACAGTTAAGAAAGCGTGGTGTAGAAAGTTTACACAATTTCCTAAACAAGATAGAAGATATTCTAGAATACAACCATACATTCTTAAGTGTAGAACTTTTGTATTTGTATAGACATAACTATATTAAGTTATTAGAAAAAACTTTGAACGTACCAGTTGATGTTACAAACGAAAAACTCCATTACATATTAAACAAAGATCCTAATGCAAAATATGTAAAGTATGTAGAGCACAGCTGGTTAGATAAGAGAAGGAGAGGTGAAGGCTATATGATTGACGGTAGTCTTCCACACGACGAAACAAAAACGGTGTAGTATGTCAGAAAAACCAGGCAAGCTTCCGAAAATTAATGATTGGGACAATATTGTTAGAGTCATTAATAAATCACCAAAAAACTTTTGCATAATTCAAGCAAATAGCGGATTTTTTGGTAGTATTATCTATCGGGCTATAATTGGTAGCTCAGATAAGTTTGTTTGGGAAAAAGATATGAACGGAGCAGTGGCTGGAGAAGAGCTTGGTCCTTTAGAATGGCCGCATAAGACTGAAGGGTATGGTATCTATGCATTAAATTATGGTAGAACCTACCTATGGTTCAAAGAAAACCATTTAGCTACTGCTCACATATCTCATGATATGTTAGAATATACTACAGCTAGAAAATTGATTAGTAAAATACGAGAAGATAAAATTCTTTTACTAAAGACTCATGATATGGACGTAAGGGATTTAAAATGTAATATAGTAAGAGTCGTAGGTAACATTCAAAACTTAACTAATCTAAACGATACAAACTCAATTTTTAGAGACAGGGATGGGGTTACAATAGACTCCGTGTATCAAGACAATGTGTTTAACTTAGAAGTGACTAAGTTTATGAATGATGATTTTGACATTTATTGTGACGAGTATTTAAGATTATGTTTATACCTAAACCTGAACCCTAATATAAATAATGTTAGACAGTATATACTACTTTTAAAAGACAAGATAAATAGATATGAAAGAACACTTTGATAACTTATTACAAAAATATGGCGATAAAATAACTGTTGTATGTTATGTAACTGAATTCGGAGGGTCAGCTGTTAGAAGAATAATTACAGCTCATAATGAGTACTTTAGTGAGTATAGTAACCCTTTATCTTTTCCAAACAACATTGAGGGGTTCCCAAGACACTTAGATCATTTTTTAAACTTTAAAGAACAGCATTTAGCATGTGCGCACACAGATGATATTCCAATAGACATAGAGTTTGGCGATGTAAAATCAGACTCACTTGGCGATGATATAGACGAGTATATGATAAAATTTTATGAAAGCCAAAAGCTACTTTTGGAACAAGGTCATAAAGTTTGTTGGAGAGCACACGATGATGTTCCAGAAGATAATTTTTTTGAACATACAAAAATTATTAAATTATACGGTAAATCTCTAAACAGATTCCGTAAAGCCTTGAGATTTAAGAAGAAAAATGAAATTTATGAAATTGATTATGTACAGTCCTCTAATTCAAAGAATATTTGCAATATAGAAGCATCAAAGTTATTTTCTCAAAATTTTGATGAATTTTTAAATGAGTACTTAAAGATAGTAGACTACCTAGATGTAAGTCCTAAAATTAACTCAGCAAGACAATTTATATTACTTTGGTTGGAAAAACAAGAGAGATTCAAATTAACTCTTTCTTAATGCTTATTTTTCGTATATTATCTATATATGAATTACAAAGAACTCAAACAACTTATCCAGAAGCACAACCAAGCTTACTATGATAACTCTGCGTCTATGATTACAGACGCAGAGTATGATCAGCTTTATGACAAGCTAGAAGCTATCGAAAAAGCTCAAGGTTGGAGAGATCACGACTCTCCTACTAAACACGTTGGTGGTTGTGGTGGTAAAGTAACTCACCCTTACAAACTATATTCTCTGCGTAAAATTTATGACGCAGAAGAGATAGATGATTTTATGACGGTTAAACTGCCTAAAATCGACGGAGCTAACCTATCTTTAATTTATCGTCGTGGTAAAATTAAAATGGCTTTAACCCGTGGTAACGGTGAACAAGGCACAGATGTAACTCACTTAGCCGGAATGTTGATGGGTGCTCCCACACAGATTAGTACTGAGTTTGACGAAGTAGTAATTAATGGCGAGTGTGTTACAGATAACGAGGTTGAAAACTATCGTAATTATGTGTCTGGCGCTTTGGGCTTAGATAGTCCTTTAGAATTTGCTCAACGCAACATCAAATTTATTGCTCATGACTGGCTAGGTGTTCATATGAACTATACAGCTCGTATGCAAGTAGTAAAAATGATGGGATTCTATACAGTCTTTGATGATGATTCTTGGAACTACCCACAAGATGGTGTTGTTTATCGCACTGATTCTGCGAAACAAGAACAAGCATTAGGCTGGACTTCTAAGTACCCAAAGTTTGCTGTAGCTTTGAAAGAACGTGAAGCAGAGACTGCTGTTACTACTTTATTAGGAGTAGAATGGACTATAGGACGTACTGGTACAGTAAATCCTACAGGTATTATTGAACCAGTAACTCTTGATGACGCAAAACTTTCAAGAGTTACTTTGCACAATATTGGAATCATAGAGGAGCATAATCTTGGCTTGGGTGATATGATCCAAATCGAACGTGCTGGTGGTGTAATTCCAAAATTCTTACGCGTAATTGAACACTCAATACATAACCAAAAAATTACAAAACTAACTGCTGAACGTGCCATTGGTAGCAAAACAAAGCGAGATGGTCCTAGACTCATGGTTAGTGATAAAGGTAACATAAATACAGCTAAAGTTTTAGAACACTTTATTAAAACTTTAGATATTAAAGGTTTAGGACCGGCTTCTGTCAAGAAGCTGGGCCTATCTCACCCAGTTGATTTATTCGATTATCCTAACTGGGAAGTACTTGGGGCTAATGGCTCCAAAGTTCAAGCTGAAGTTGAAAGAGCAAAAACCAAACCTTATGACCTAGTTCTAGCATCCCTTGGAATACCTGGAGTCGGTAAGAGAGCATCTAAATTAATCGTGCCAAAAATACCAGCTTTCAGAAATTTAAGAGACATAGAGACAACATATATCAAAGGTATCGGCCCTTCAACAATTGAATCAATATTATCGTGGCTTGATGACAACGAAAGCTGGGTTGATAACCTACCTCTTCAACTGGAACAAAATGTGCAGGTTGAAGAAGTAGTCGTAACCCGAAGAAAAGTGTGTATTACCGGAAAGCTAGATATGACAAGAAGTCAACTTGCTACTATCCTTGAAGAAAAAGGATTTCAAGTGACCTCAACAGTTACTAAAGATTGTTATGCGCTTGTAGCAGGAGATAGTGTATCTTCTAAATATAAAAAAGCTAACACAATCGGTGTAAACATCATTGACTATTGGTCAAGCAAAAAAGATGTCTTATCTGGTAATTTTTAAGAGAATTAAATTGAACCAAAGAAGCACAAACCTTTAATTTTCAGTTGCTTCTCATAAAGATTTTCTGTAATATCTTTATATAAAGTCAAGAGACAAACAAAACTCTTGAAGAAATTCAAAACAAACAATGATCAGAGGGGATCACTACTATGTCAAAATTTGAATACACCGAAGATATGGTTGCACGTATGCACGAAGTTGCTGGTGCAGGCGTAACTGAAGAATCTATCGAATCTCTTATGGGAGAGTTCGATTTTCCACGTCGTTCTGTAACTGCGAAACTTCGCAAGCTCGGATACGATGTACCTAAGAAGCCAGGCGCAGCTCCTGTTTTCTCTGCTGATGAGACTGATGCACTTGCATCCTTCTTGAATGATAACTCTGGCAACATGACTGCTGAAGAAATTGCAGCAGATTTCATGGACGGTAAGTTTACTGCACGCCAGATCAACGGTAAGGCTTTGTCACTCGAAATGACTTCGCATGTAAAGCCTGCTGAAAAGAAAGTCACTCCACGTACCTATTCTGAGGAAGAAGAAGCTAAGATCACTTCAATGGTCGAAGGCGGATCTTACCTTGAAGAGATTGCAGACGCAATGAGCCGTTCTGTTAACTCGATTCGTGGCAAACTGCTGTCAATGGGTCTCAAAGCTCCACAGCGTGACAAAAAGGATGCAAAAGCTGATCCTTATGCAGGCATTGAAGATATGCTTGACCAAACTGTTGAAGAGATTGCAGAAGCATTCGACAAAACAGTACGCGGTGTTAAGACTGTTCTTACCCGTCGCGGCCTCGCATGTGCCGATTACACACCGAAAGCTTCTGGTGAGTAATTAAATCCTTAGGGGAGTAAGGGTGGTAGGAGACTACCACCCTTTTTTTTATGTTCAAAGCTTACACAGAATTTCAAAAATTAAAAAGGGTAATGATAGGACAGACATTTTCTTCATCAATAGTAAACAATGATTTTTTAAAAGATAAATTGTCTCCCACTACTAAAAGACTTCTAGGCCAACTACTTGACGAAACAGAAGAAGATTATCAAGAATTAGTAAAAATATGTGAAGACTTCGGAGTTGAAGTAGTTAGACCTGAGTATTCTAGCACTACATTTGATGCAAATGTGATTCCTTATTTAATGAATCCAAGAGATGATCTCATCGTTCTGGATGATTGCTTAGTGTGTTCTCAAAAAGCACTAGGCACTAGCGTAGATTACTTAGCCACGGTGGCTAAAGAAAAACATAAAGTTAAACGTAATAAGAGCACATTTGGTCTCATGCCCCCAGGAATTGTTAGGCTAGGCAACGATATCATACTAGACCAACAAAACGAACAAATTGCTAACGACGAAAAAAGTGTAAACTATTTAAGAAACTGGTTAGAGCCACTAGGTTATAACCTTATCTATACACCTACACACTCATTTAAATTTAAAGGTAAAATTGCTCATAGCGACTCGACTTTATCTTTACAAAAACCCGGAGTATTACTTACTTGTGCCGAAGCCAAAAAATATACAGAAAATATATTTAAGGGATGGAGTGCTTGTCAGGTAGAAAACGGATTCTCTGTATTGAAAAATTGGGGTGTTTTTAAAAACGACACTAGATCGTATGCTTTTGAAGACAATAAGTATATTGATCCAGCTTGGAATAAGCTAGTGTCTACGTGGTTATCAGAGTGGGTCGGGTATGCAAAAGAGACAATTTTTGATGTAAACGTTTTATCTCTTGACGAAAACCACGTAATAGTGTCTAATTACAATAAAGAAGTATTTAATTTCTTTAAAAAACATAAGATAGAGCCAATCATTTGTTCATGGCGTCACAGATATTTTTGGGACGGTGGTATTCATTGTATAACTGTAGATTTAGAACGAGAAGGTGAAAGAGAGCATTATTTATAATGGCCGTAAATTTTTTACTAGAAGACATCCCTGATGAAGGTTTAGATCAGATTCTAAGTTTACCTCCAAAAGGTAAATCTTTATATTTTACTCGTTTAGCTAAACAGTTTTATGATTTCCCAGAAGACTCTGATGAATTCACGGATTTAGTAGAGTCATATATAAGTTCTTTTTATCTAGAAAAAATGTATAGAACAAACAGATTTTTTAATGAAAAATTCACACCAATTTATACACAAACAGGACTTATTAGAAACGTCTGGTCTGATTTATTCCTTACCGACGACGATCTGATCACACATTGATGAAACCTCAAGCTTATACAGAATTTCAACCACTTAAAGAAGTATTAGTAGGTAGATGTTATAATATAAAACATTTTGAGTCCTTAGATATACCTTTTTCCTCTACCACAAAAAGTTTAATGACACATCTACTAGAGGAAACAGAAGAAGATTTTCAAACATTAATAGACACCTTAAAAAAACTTGGAGTTAAAGTACGTAGGCCTGAGTACTCTGCTTATCAGAAAGGTTTCGGTCACCGGTTAAATGGTGCTTATTTGATGACTCCAAGAGATGATCAGATCGTAATCGATAATAAAATAGTAATGGGGCAATATCATACTTCCTTAGGACAGGGTTTTATAACAGCTATTGAGGATTATCGAAAACATTTTTTACCTGATCCAGCCTTTAAAAATATTATGTGTGCATCGATAGTTAGATTAGGAGAGCACATTATTGTAGATGCAAGTGAGTTTGCTAATACTGATCTGCACGCTACTCGTCTAAAAAAATACTTTGAGCCTCTTGGTTATAAAATAATTTATACAAAAACCCACGATGTAAAAATGAGAAATCAAGTAAGCCACGCAGATGCAGTCTTTGCAACCCTTAAACCAGGACTAATTCTTCTGGCGGATAACAGCTCGACTGTGATACCAGAATTACAAAATTGGGACGTCATAAGGGTGACAAAAGATCAAAAGCTAACTGCAGGAGTTCCTTTTCAAAAGTTTCGTTTAGAAAAAAATCAATACAAAAAAGACGTATCATATGCTTTTGAAGACTCAAAGTATAACGACGAAAGGTGGTTAAACTTTTTAAATACTTGGTTTTCGTCTTTGATGGGGTATGCTGAAGAAACATATTTTGATGTTAACTGTTTAGTAGTTGACGAAGAGAATGTAATCTTTTCAAGTTACAATAAAGAAATATTCAAACAATTAGAAAAAAGAGGAATAAACCCAATCGTCAGTAGATGGAGACACCGACTATTCTGGGATGGAGGAATTCATTGTATAACTTTAGATTTAAAAAGGACAGGAAATCGTGAAAGATACCTTTGAAACTGTAGTAGATAAATGGATAAGTAAGATTACAAAGATACAATCGTCTAATAATTATCCTATATGTCCATACGCAAAAACTGCGCGTTACCACGTATATACTCATGAAGACTACATGTCTATGCAATTAAAAGCAGCTTTTTTTGATCACAAAAATTATGACTTATATATATGCTTTCCTACAAATCAATTTATGAAATTAGACGAAGCACAAAGAATGGAAGATGATCTAAACAGAGCCTCAAAAGATACTATTGTTATGCTTGATCATTGGAAGAATCCAGGATTTATTGATGGAGTAAATACTAGTAATGATCAATATGTATTATTTTTAATTCAAGACACAAAAGGATTAATTAGAGCTAGAGAGCATCTGAAAACTACGACTTACTACGATAATTGGACAGAAGAGTACTATAAAAAAATTACTGAGACTGGTACTACCATAAGTTATTAAGATTATTATTGCTAAACTCCTTGACATTTTATATAATAGAGAAAATAACAGGAGTGAATTATGGCGAAAGCAAACGAAATTTCGGAAGCAAGAATCCGACAAGCAATCTGGATGATCAAAGCTAAAAAGACTAAGAAGTCTATTTGTGACCATATAGGTATTGCATATAATACAAAGCGACTTGACGCTATTATTCAAGATTTTCATGACAAACAAGCTAGAGAAGCAGAGCTGAAGAAAAAAGCACGTAGTAAAAAGTTTACTGCGGCTGAAAAACAAGGTATTGCTGATTCATATATGGCTGGAGAAACTCAATCAGGTATTGCTAAACAATACTTTGTGTCTCCTCAACGTATAAAAAATATTCTACTTGAAATGAACGTACCTATTCGTGCAAGGGGTAAAAATAAAGCTGCAAAAGTTGATCATATTATACAAGATCTAGAGGTAAAATTTAAAAAGGGCGATAAAGTGTTTCTCGGAGATGAAAACTCTTTTGCGCAAGTTAGAGAAGTATATGATGAAGATTGGCTTGAGCATCATGAAAACGGTTTTCAAAAGTATATTGAGATTTACCCTTTTAAACCCGGTCGTAACGGTAGGGCAGGTAAGTATACAGAACCTGCAGAAGGAGTTCATTACGAAGTGTATTGGATGCTTGAAGGGGAGGTTTTACCCACTCGCAAATTAAGTGCTTTCTTGCAACAACGTAAAAAAATTAGTAAAGTAATTGAAGAAACAGGTAGGGAATCTTACCTAATATATAAACAAGATGACTATGGCGGGTATAGAATTGTGACTCGTGATAGGCTCTTTCCTGTCAAGGCTGGATAATGGCAATAGACCTACAAAAACTTACTCTGCGTAGATTATTAGATACGCAGAGTAACGATCTATATTCAAAACTTTTGAATCAATACTTTACAGGTATTAATTCAGTTTTGTTTGATAAGATTAAGTCGTTTTACAAAGCTAATACGCGCCTACCTTCAACAGATGAAATATTAACTTTAAGAAAAGACACAGGACTACAAGAATATTTAGAGAATCAAATATGCTCTGAAGAAAATGTAAATGATGCAGTGCAAGACGAATTTCTTGTAGCTCAGTTGCAGGACTTCTATATTCGTGATGAAACAATTCATTTCATGGATAAGTTTATTGATAATCTAGATGATCTAGAAAAAGTTGAGATTGTAGATAAGTTTCAAAATCACTTACTACATTTGAATCAAGCAATCCCACACGATGATGAATTATATGATATAGCTGAGTTAGAATTTTTTCCTAGCGAGGATGATTTTAAGATTTACCCTTCTGGTCTCTCTAATGAATTTGATGCAATAAATGGTGGTTTTGCAACACAAGAACTTATTCTTCTTGGAGGAAGAAGAGGATCAGGTAAATCGATTATTTCTTTGAATCTCGCACTTAATAGATTTTTACAAGGAAATACAGTAGCGTTTTTTACTATTGAGATGCGTTACAAAGAAGTATATGATCGAGTGCTTTCTATAATTTCAGGTGTTCCTTTTTTGGATATTTTTAGGAATAAACTAAATGATAAGCAAAAAATACAAATGGCTAAGTCAAAGTTTGAAAACTTTTACAAACCATCAGAAAAAATTAATACAATGATCAATGAGTTAGAATACACTAAAGATTTTAAAAACTTTGAAAAAAGAGTTAAAATAGAAAGACCAGAACTAAAAGATCACAGATTATTTATGATTGATGATGAATCCTTGACTTTAAATAGAATTGATCATTATTGTAATATGTTTTCTTCAAAATATCCAGACTATAATATGGCAGTAGTTGATTATGTTAATATCGTTAAACATGATGACCAAAAAGATTGGAAAACACAAATTACTATTGCAGATAATCTCAAGTCTCTTTCTCGAAAATATGATCTCACTATGATTTCTCCATATCAAATCGATGCTACAGGGGAAGCCAGGTTTGCAAAAGGTATTCTTGATTCTGCGGATAGAAGTTTTAACTTCTTTCCACCTGCGGAAACCGAAGAAAGAGAACTCGAAAGTAAAATATCAATCCATACTACTAAAATGCGTAATGGTAAACATATGAGTTTTGATGTATTAATGGACTGGAGCTGTGTAAAAATTAACCCTGCAACTTCAGAAATAATTAATGAAAGACCTCACAATGCTGTTAAATTTGGTAGCGACAAACAGGAAGGATCAAAAGACTTATGAATGAATTAATTTGGCATATTCTATTAACTGTTTGTCTAGGCTCCTCATGTGTAGAGCAAGATGTTCAATGGTTTGACTCACGGACAGAATGCGACGAAATGTTACGGATATACGCAGCAATCCCTGCCGATGGCGATTGGGATTCCGTAGAGTATATTTGTAAACCAGTAGGGTCAGAGACAACTTAATGGAATTACTAGAACTACTAAATCACAGAGGTATTGAATATAGGAAAACTAATAATCCCTCTGAGATTCTTATCTCATGTACTAGTGGAGAGCATACCGATAAATCTCCTAGTCTCTCCTATAATCTTGAGAAGAATATATTCCACTGTTGGAGTTGCGGCTTCAGCGGTGGAATAACTAAATTCATGAAATCTATTGGAGAGACGGTAATTCTTGATGTAGATAGTAAACAACCATATAAGATTAAAAAATTAAAAGATAAAATTAGAAGTGTGATTGAAATTGACGATATCCAATTACCTACAGAAAGGCATCTATACCCAGGCGAATTTAGAAACATAGATGCAAGAACTATGAAAGAATTTCAAGCGTTTACAACAGATCAGATGGGGCTACAAGATTATGTTTGCTTTCCTGTCTATCAATTTGGTAAACTTAAGTTTATTGAAGGAAGATTGTCTAAGAGCATATCAGGAAAACCAAAATATTTTCGCAGACCAAGCAAGGCGTCTGTTAGAGATACGTTATTTCCTTTAGATAAAATTAAAAATACAAACTATGTAATACTTGTAGAAGGTATTTTTGATATGCTGAATATGTGGCAATTAGGATATAAGAACACAATGTGTTTGTTTGGGGCTACTAACTTTGGAAGAAAAAAGTTAGAAATACTAGATCGTATAGGTGTTACAAGAGTTGATATATTGATGGACCCAGACGCCCCAGGTCAAATGGCAGCGTCAAAAATTGCTTCTGAGCTAGACTCTCGTAATATCGTATCAAGAAATATTAAACTACCAGTTGGAGTAGATCCAGGTGATCTAAACGTTATACAAGCAAAGGACTATATTAGATGAGTGAAGTATGTTTTGTGTTTGCAAGTGCAGTAGAAAAAGATGCAAACAAAGTAATTAATAAATATTTAAAAGGTGTAGAATTTGATATAAAATTCCTACATTCAGGCAAAAAGGAAAAGATTCTCAAAAAAGATATTGATATGGAAATGTCAGAACTTAATGGGTACAAAATTCTATGCCCAATCGGTGCAGACTCTTTGAAGTATGTTGCAGGGATGACAGGAATCCAAAAGTATAATGGAGTGTTTATTGAGAAAAAATACCTACCAATTATGCACCCTAACATCACAATCATTAAACCGCAGCTAGAAGACGATATTCAACGTGCTTTTAATCAGATTCCTAAACTATTGTCTGGAGAAGGTCTGGGAGAAAAAGTAGATAAAGACTACTGCTTTGTTGAAACAGAAGAACAGTTTCAACAATACAAAGATCAGTTTGAAGACGCAGAGAAGATTGTAGTTGATATTGAGACTACATCCGTTTCTCCTCACACTGGATCAATTCTTGGTATTGCTATGTCAACACGGCCACACCAAGGTATTTACGTTTCAATAGATATCGTAAATAAACATAAGCAATGGTTTTATGACTTGTTTGTAGAAAAAGTATGTATATTCCACAATTCAAAGTTTGATACAAACTATATGGAAACAGAACTCGGTTTTGTATTTCCTAAATATGATGATACTATGCTTCTGCATTATTGTTTAGAAGAAGCTGTTGGTACACATGGACTAAAACCTTTGGCGCTTAGGTTTACTGATTTAGGTGATTATGAACGTGAGTTAGATGACTATAAAAAATCTTGGGCTAGAAAAAATAAGGTCAAGCTTGCAGACTTTAATTATGGAATGCTACCTAGTGATATTCTTGCCCCTTATGCATGTAAAGACGCAGACGCAACGTTTCAGTTATACGGTAAATTCAAACCTTTAGTTGACAATAGCGAAGAATTTACTCAACTGTATAAGAATATTTTAATGCCAGCTACTCACGCAATGAAAACTCTTGAGAAGAATGGCGGGCCTATCAACGTAGAGCAAGTTGACTGGCTAGCTGAACAATATCAAATTGATGTAGAAGAATGTATTGCAGAGATTAGCAATCACGAAGCCGTTCTAAGGTTTGAACGAGTATATGAAAAAACATTTAACCCTAACTCAACAGCTCAACTTAGAGATTTATTCTTCAATATCATCAAACTTAAACCAACAAAGAAAACTGATACAGGTGCTTGGTCAGTAGATAAAGAGGTATTACAAAATTTAGGACACCCTCTCTCAGAAGCTGTTTTGGAGCTAAGAGAAAAGTCAAAGATGGCTGGCACTTATATTTCTAATATCAGAAATGGAGTAGATAACGATGGACGCTTACGATCTGGTTTTAACATTCATGGTACCACCTCTGGTCGGCTCTCTTCTAGCGGTAATCTCAATTATCAGAACATCCCAAGAGACAACAAAGACATCAAAAAACTATTCAAGGCTCGCCCAGGATACAAAATTATCCAATGTGATCTTGGCACAGCAGAAGTTTACTATGCTGCAATGCTCTCTGGCGATCAGTTTTTACAAAAAGCTTTTATCGATAAACTTGACTTTCACTCGTATGTTGCAAAACAAATGTTCAACTTATCAGTCGAAGTTAACGAAGTTAAAAAACTTTACCCAAATGAGCGACAATATGCAAAAGCTATCACGTTTGGAATCATGTATCAGGCGGGACCAGCGAAGATTGCCGAAACTGTGAATAAAGATGCTAAGGCTGGAGAAGAAATCACAAGCGCACAATCTAAACAGTTTATTCAGAAATATTTTGGAGAAGCTAGGTCGTTGAAAAAATTTATTGATGGATCAAATAGACAGATTGAAAATCACGCTTTTATATATTCTTTCTTTGGACGTAAGCGTAGACTTCCCGAAGCTAAATCTCCTAATCGTGGTGTTGCTCAACACGCTATTCGTTCGGGAGTAAACTTCTTAGTTCAGTCCGTAGCTTCAGATATAAACGTGCTCGGAGTAATCGATCTAGTAAAGTGGATAGAAGAAAAAGGATATTCGGAAGATATCAAACCTTTCACTGTAGTACATGACTCTATTGTGTCGGAAGTGCGTGAAGATCTTATTGATGAATATATCGAAAATGCAAGAGAGTGTATTCAACGAGATCGTGGATTATCTATACCAGGATGCCCTATTAAGGTAGATTTTGAAGTAGGACCAAGCTGGGGAGAACTTATAGAACTATAAGGAGATGAATAAATTTACAGGAATTAAATATCCTTTCTTTGGGATTAAAGTTAAACCTTATACAGTTAAGTATGATTTAGATAAGATATACATTCAAAAAACTTTTACTGGTCACCTCGAAACTGTAGATGATAAATCTATACAAGGTGACTATTTTGCACGTTTAGCAACTTTAAGTCAAAGATTAAGGTTTGATTACACTTGTAAAAATCTTCAAGAACTTATTTACTCTAAGGCAAAATGGGGTATGGATTGTGAAGCTAACCCTTTTGATTTAGCTAAACCAATGACAGTTAAGTCCTATTGCCATAGAATTGTTAAAGTAAAAGATAATCTAGTTTGGATTAAAAACATATCATACCCCTTTGAAATTCCAACAAATGAGTCTCTTGAGATAAAAGAAGACATATATGCAACTTTAGTAAAAGTAGACAACGAGTGGTATCTCAGAGAGTTTTCTTATGATACTAAAAATATTCCTTTTATGAGGATTTAATGGAAGCGCACAAACATCTTTTAATACAGGCAAGGTTTTTAGCAAGAGGTAGAATACCTGAGTATTATGAATCTTGGATGGCTTGTCTTATAAATGACCTCGATATGAAAAAATTAACCGAACCAAAAGCAGTTGCTTCTTATGTAAAAGGTAATAGAGGTATCACTTGTTTTTGTATGATCACAACGAGCCATATAGTATTACATACTTGGGAGGATGATCATCCAGGATTGCTACAGTTAGATGTCTATTCTTGTAAAGATTTTAAAATTAAGACAGTTATTAATAGAATAAAAGATTTGAAGGTAGATGAGCACACCATTCAATATAAATTTTTAGATAGAGAATATGGATTTGTTGAATTAGAAGATGAAGTTTTATAGAATAGAAAACGTAGGACAAAGGGGTTGGTTCATAGGTGACTATCCTGAAGCAGTTGTTAGCTCAAAAGAGTTCGAAATTTGTTATACAAGTATAGAAGAGGGATACATTCAATCTCACTATCACACTAAGTGCAGAGA